>Ga0209483_1001181_pt1 | contig 20347 bp, 20 predicted proteins | sample NGEPerA_FD_184508 | JGI IMG/M metagenome (GOLD analysis project Ga0209483, IMG submission 184508) | Arctic peat soil microbial communities from the Barrow Environmental Observatory site, Barrow, Alaska, USA - NGEE PermafrostL2-A... | ecosystem: Environmental > Terrestrial > Soil > Wetlands >... | reverse complement strand
GAGGAGGCGACACCTGACGTGGCGTTCGCCGAACATCTCCACATCGACGAGTTCGAACGATTGGCCGATCTTCTCGGACACGCATCCACGGTCGCGATTGATGCGCCAGGAGGATTCTCCGAAGGAAGTCACATAGGAGACGAAAGATTCGCCAGAAAGTTCCAGCGAGCCAGGTGCAGCGAGGTGGCGCTTCGGCGAAGAGGCATCGCAGTACCGTTCGCCACTCCGATGCGGACCGAGCCGCTGCCGCCGTGGATGAACGTCGGGTTCGAGACGTGGCGAGTCGCGAAAACGGCAGCGCCGACGGTCGTTGAGACCTTTCCTCATGCAATCTTCTGGCGACTCGCGGGACGCGAGCTCAAGCACAAGTATCGAGCGGACGGTCGCGCTGCCCGACGCGCCGTGCTCGCTCCACTCGTCAATCTCCCGGCTGGGGTCAGCTTCTGGCCACATGACGCGCTCGATGCCCTGGCCTGCGCAGTGCTCGCCCACCGAGTTCTCGTCGGCGACGCCGAAGAGATCAGCTGTGCTGGCGATCTGGCCTGGCACGCCCACGATGGCTCAGCGATGTGGCTTCCCCACCTCACTGCTCACCTCTCCGCAGCCGATTGAGACAAGGATGTCGAAGTAGCATTGGACCGTTCGCGGGCGTAGCTCAATGGCAGAGCCCCAGCCTTCCAAGCTGGTCATGCGGGTTCGATCCCCGTCGCCCGCTCCAGGTCGGAGCACTAAAGCCGCCAACAAGGCGAGTTTCAGGGTAACTACAGGGTAACTTCGCGTTAAGCGCGCTAGGGCCGTAACGCGCTGTCCTCCACAGCGATACGGTCAAAAGAGTGGCTGGACGTTCGAGCTTCGGTGCGACACAGAAACTGCCGAGCGGCCGGGTGAAAGCCTGGTACGTGCTGGATGGCGCGCGCGTAACGCCTGGCCGCACCTTCCCGAACAAGGCGCAAGCCGACGAGTGGCTAAATGACGAGTGGAATACGCGGCGCTCGTTTACCTGGGTCGATCGACACGACAAGTTCACTCTCCGAGAGTTCGTGGACGAGGCATGGTGGCCGACGAAAGTCGACCTCTCGGTCCGGACGCGCGAGCTGTACGAGGGCTTGCTCACGAATTGGATCTACTGCGCTGTCAAGCGTCCGTCTCGGCCTGCCTTCAACCTCGGCGACTTGCCGATCGCGCAGATCAACGAAAGCGAAGTCGAGCTATGGCATCTCGCGTGCAAGGGCCGTATGCATGCGGTTTCGTGCGCGAAGGCGTATCGGCTGCTCTCCGAAATCATGATCTATGCGGCAGCGAAGCGGGCAGTGATGCGCAATCCAGTTCACATCAAGGGCGCCGGCGCAGAATCCGCTCCCGACCGCGAAGCATTGACGCCCGACGAGCTCATCGCACTCGCCAACGCGATCGAGAAGCGGTACCGAGCAATGGTGCTGCTTGCGGCCTTCGGTGCGCTTCGCTGGTCGGAGTCCTTAGGCCTCCAGCGGCGCGATGTTCAACTTTCTCGGAAACGAGTAACACTTCGTCGCGTCATCGTGGAGCCCGACAAGGGCGAGAAGTTTGTAGGCCCGTTGAAGGCTCGAGACGACAAGGCAACTCGCAGGGTCGATCTTCCCGAGGTACTGATCCCAGTACTCGAGCAACATTTGAAGGACTTCGTCGGCGAGGACGCCAATGCCTGGCTGTTCGAGGAACCGGGTCGCGGATTACTCGCCCGATCACAGTTCCGTTTGTTACTCAACAAGGCGAAAAGGGCAACAGGCCTCGAGGACGTGACATTTCATGTTCTTCGCCACACCGGCGCCACTTGGTTTGCCGAGGAAGGTGCGACCGTCCGGGAGGTGATGGAACGACTCGGTCATCGCAGCGAACGAATGGCGATGCGTTATCAACATGCGGCCGCCGAGCGGATGCGAACGCTTGCCTCGGGAATGGGAGATCGCTTGGGCGGCCAGCTCGGGAGTGGAACCCCTGATTCGGGAGACGCAAAGGCAAGTTGACGATCGGGCACAGCCAGAAACTGCAAAGAATCAATCGCCGTTTGGCACAAAGTCGTCCTGATCCAACTCGAGTGCCATGAAGCTCTAACTCGAGCTCATGTCTGGCGACTTCTCCAACATGTCTGCCGAAATCGGGTTGGTCGTATCTCGCGCTGCCACGGCGCGCTTGCGTCGCGCACTCGCCTTCTCGCCACTGAGATGCCTCGCTGGCGCGCCTCGCGAGTTACCGGGTTGCGGGACCGAGCCCGCACCAAAAGCGTGCCGTCGCGCGCTCACCATGATGAGCATCCCCCCAGGCGGCGACTCCGGCTCGCTTTCGTCGGCAACCAGGTTGCCGCTCCTCGCCAATCTGTCGATGACGGCCAGGTCCCGCTCTGAGAGGGCGACCCCGCGACGGCGACGTATCTTCACGACTCCGATCGTAGAGACACGAGGCGGCGAGACGCGCCGGTCGAACTGGAGTCTCGACGGGGGCCCCCTTGACCCCCAGTCGCAATGTGGCCGTGTGGCCCCCCGTGGCCTGCGATAGTTTACGCAGGTGAAAGGCAGTTTTCGCGAAGGGCGAAGAAGTCTCGCGGAGCCTCGCGAAGGGTTCGATTGCGAGCGTTGTTAGCAGGCGCGTTAGCAAAAGTAGGGTGCCCTTGGGACTCGAGAACAGGGGCGGTCACCGGTGAAGGGATTCCTCCGCGTCACGATCCCGACAGTGCTCCTCACCCTCGCCATCGCCTGCGCGATCACGCTCTGGGGCAACCGCCACGCGAGCGACGCAGGCGCGGTTGCCCAATCATGGGAAGCAGTCGCCACGTGGGTCGCCGCGGCCGGAGCGGTAGGTGCGCTGCTCTATCTTGGCGAACAAGTCAAGCTACAGCGAGCCGAGCTAGCAGAACAGCGCGAAGAGTTGACGGCGGTGCGTGAAGAGCAGGCCGACCAAAGGCGCCAGCTCGAGCGCGAGCAGGCAGCGAAGCTCTCCGCATGGTTCGAACGACTGCCGCCCACCACAAGCGGTACGACGGCCACCCTCACATGGCGTGCGCACGTGTTGAACGGTTCAAACGCGATCCTGACCCAAATGCGACTCGTCGTTCTCGGTAAACGAGGCGCGCAACCTCGACGCTCTAGTGGTGTCGGGGCACTCGAGCCCGGCGTTCCTTTCACCGACGAGATCAGCACCAACCTCGACATCACTAAGAGCGGGCAGCCGCCCCAGTGGCAGAAGTCGTATGGCACCGGCTCAATGGATCCCCATTTCGTCGTTCTCTTTTACGACAACGATGGACGGGCGTGGGCCAAACTGTTGCACGGGCCCCTAAAACGAATTGAGCCCTGGCACTACCGGCAGGATTTCCAAACGGCCGAGAACGCCCTCGAAGAGTGAAACTCTCAGGTTTCCTGGACACCGAACACCTGTTCGATATGGTGTCGCATGGCCGGTCTACTCCCTCACGAGGTCGAACGGTTGCATAGATCTGTCGCCATGGCATCACCTGGAGCGCCTAGCCGCCTCAGCCGAGATAAGGCGTTAGTGGTGTTAGGTCAGTTACAAGAGGTGACTGCGCATCGAGACAAGCTGCTCACCGAGTTACAGGCAGGATTCACCGATCAACAAACCCAGTAGTGGCTTTCCGAAAGACGTAGTTGACGCCGTTGAGAACGATCGCAAACACGACGACGGCAATGATCCATGCCGACAGGTGCAGGACCACAAGCAGGAGAGTCGCCACGATGACAACGAGCGGGATGTTGACGAGTAGAACCCGCTTCCAGTGACGCGTTAGCTCGATCTGTCGCATGCGCACCCCGGCAGCGTAAACCCGTCAACGACGCTTCCAGACGTTCACCCTTGAGGCCAGAAGGCTCCGAGGCGATTTGATTGACTTGGGCATGGAATCTCCCTGAGACTCAGTGCGCAGTATGTCCTTCGATAGATAGAGACATCGTGACGAGGCTCCGAAGATTCACGCTGGCCGCCACACTCATGTTCTGTGGCGCGCTTCTGGCCGCATGGATCTAACCCCGCCACAACCCCCTCGACTTCGACCACCCTCGTGCCAACGACGGGAGACACCAACACAACATCGACCATCGACAGCGGGGCGGAAACTGCGTTCACGACCTTCGTCAACAAGTACGAGACCGATGTAGTGGCGTTCAAGGCCAGCGCATCGGCTACTAATGCCACGCTCTCAAATGTTGCAGCCCACGCGGCCACTTTCGCGCAGCAAGTCGTCGGCCTTGAATCCACACTCTCAGCCGTTCAATGGCCGACTACCGCATCGAGCGACGTGAAAACACTGATCAACGACGTTGGCAGCTTGAACGGCGCGCTACTGAACTTCAATGCCGAGCCATCAGACAGCGCCTCAACCGCCATTCTGACTGGCGCATCAACTGTTCAAGCCGAGGCGAACATCGTTGCGGGTGATTTCGGCCTACGCCTTACGAATTAGCCCGCTGGGCGCCGCGGCCGACGTCTCCGGCCAACCTTGCGGTTACTAGGCATCGAAACGTACACACCGAGTTCGAGATAGCGCTCGAGATCACCGTAGGCCGAGCCGACTTCGTCTCTGACTGTCTCGAGGTGACCTGCTACGTCTCTCGCCAAGCCTGAACCGAGCATGATTTCCCGCCCCGCCGATGCGGCGGTGAGCCGTGTGGCCTGAAGAGTCCGTACTGCGGCGTTGTAAATGTTTATTGCGCGTATCGCTTTAGAAATACGCTCCTCGTCCGCGAGAGACAGCGACGGCAAGTAAGGAAGCACGGCGACGACTGCCACGCTGGGAAGCTCGTGCTCGAATGGCTCACGAACCGGTGGTGTCTCGTATATCAAGCGAAACTCCGAGTAAAGGGCCAGGAGCGCTCGGCGTCTCTCATGTTCTCGTTCTCTCTTGTTCGCCAAGACCGAATACCCGTAAGTGAGAGTTCCACCGATGACCACTCCGACGAGCGGGCCCACGTCAGCCCACAACATGCTCACCTCGGATCTCCGCTGATGGCGACAACCGACCGAGCAGTCCCGTCTCCAAGGGACCTCTCCGCGAAGACGTAGACCACGGCCCAACGCGAGCGGGCATTCACGAGCGCACGATACGTCACGGGTCTCCCACTGCGCTCACACCTCCCGGTCCTCAGCGAGTTCACGGTTGGGGAGCTACGCAAGCGTCTGACGAACAGCTAATCGACGAGCCAACCAACTTCGACCAGGCGATAGGTACGCTCGCGCACTATGACTGATCTTGAGCAGTCGGAAGCGTACGAGCACTTCTCGGCTGCAGTCGACGGGCCGCTAACGGTCATCAGCATCGCGTGGCTACCGATCCTCATAATTCCGCTCGCTGTACAACTTCACGGCAGTGTGGCCAGTTCCTTCGATGTCATCGACTACGTCGTATGGGCGATGTTCGTCGTGTTCGTTCATCGCGAAGTTCGAGGAAGGAGCGGCAGAGAACCGAGCATCTAGGGGAATCTTGGCGACAACCCTTACCGCCCTTTTCGGTTGTTCAGGCGGTCACTTTGGTGTGATCGAAGACCACGGACCGTCGCCGCGTCGGACCCAGGTGATTCCAGGAGGTTCGGTGTCGGTGATCTCCTGTCGAATATTTGGGCGGACATCAGCGGAGTAGCGGGCCAGTGTCGCATCAGACGCGGCGTGAGCCTCTGCGACCGAGTGGAAGTAACCAGTCCAGATCTCGCCGGTAGGAAGGCGCGACGTGTCGAGATGCTGAGCGAAATACCTCGATGGGAGCGGCAACGGAAACGCTAATCCTTGCGAGGCTCGATACCGTCCAAGCAGGGCGTTGTCCCGAGTTCACGTATTGCCATCGAAGCCAAATTATAGAGCACTCTCGGTTGTAGACCATGAACTAGCATCGATCTTCGAGGGAGCCGCTAGAACGCTTGGGGCAGCATCGTGAGCGACCAAATCTCCGCGATCAGTGATCCGAAAAACGCGCCGATGCGTTACGCGCGTCGGTGTGCCGCTGTGCTGGACGAGCTTCATCCAAGTGCTCGCTAACGGTTTCAGTCGTATCCGAGCGAAAAGACGGTCTAAATAGAAATAGCGGTCACGTCGTAGGCCGTCCTCTCGGTATAAGCGATCTGTCAATCCGTCCGTTTGTAGGCGGCTCCGGTCACATCGATGGAGACTTTTCGAGCCTTCACGCTTGCATACCGTGATGCCTCAATGCAGCACAACGCGAATACCGAGAATGCCTGCAGCCAACGTCGCACCCAGCGCCACTTCGATCGCCATCTCTCGAGGTGGGAGCTTACGCCCCACCCCTGCCGCGACCTCGAGGAGGAACAGCTCAATAGCGGCGGTCCACAGCGAGGCTGCGACGCCGACGGACAAGCCGGCTCCGGCGAACCACGAAAGCAACAATGCGACAATCGGTAGTGCTGCGCCCTTTACGAGCGCGGCTTCGTGCAGCAACGCTGTCCCAATGTCGCGCGGCTGCCACTCCTCCGGTCGCTTGAGCCGTTCGCCGAGGTGACGGGCGTAAGCATGGGCAAGCCAGTAGAGAACGAGCGCGAGCGCACTGGCACCGAGCACGGATTCATACGTCTCCCGGCGCGTTCCCTCGGCCGCGATGAGTGTGCCGACAGCGAGGACTCCGTAGATCACCCCGGCCGGGTTGCTTACGGAACCGAGCCGTCGACTGAGCCGAGCGCACACGCCGGCCACCAGCCCCTCTGTTCCGCCCGTTTTCAAGGCGGTAACCATTCGACACAGACCTGCTCGTCGGTCACGCGGCTCCAGGGTCGCCAACGACGAAGCAATCGTGCGCTGCGCGCCAATCTTGGCCGTGACCAACTCTTAGTGCGATACCGCTGAGAGGGCTGTTGACGAGATGAGGGACTCCACTTCGCTCGGGACCATCGGGCGAGCGAAGAAGAAACCTTGAGCCGATTGACAGCCGAGTTCCCGGAGGTGTTGTGCCTGGCCCGATCGCTCGATGCCCTCTGCGATGGTACGAAGATGAAGGCCAGTGCTGAGGTTGATGATCGCGTGCAGGATCGCGTCGCCTCCTGGCTCTCCGGCAGTCGCCGCGTCGACGAACGATTTGTCGATCTTCAGTATGTCGATCGGGAGCTTTCGGAGGTACGACAGGGAGCTGTAGCCGGTTCCGAAATCATCGATGGCAATCGCGATTCCGAGCTCCTTCAACTTCCGAAGCTGCTCGATCACGAGATCGATATCGGCCATAAGGACGCTTTCGGTTACTTCGAGGATGAGATTGCCTGGGGCGATGCCTGAGCTCTCGATTATTCGCCGCACGTCGGGAACGAGGCTCGGATGATTGAGCTGATAACCCGAGACGTTCACCGCCATGGTCAAGTGACCCGCGTCAAGGATCGAGGATCTCCACGCGGCTGCCTGATCACAAGCCTGCTCGAGCACCCATCGTCCGAGCGACACGATGAAGCCGTTCTGCTCGGCAATGGGGATGAAGTCCGCAGGCATGATGAGCCCTAGATCGTGGTGATGCCAGCGCACCAGCGCCTCGACACCTTCGACGACATCGTGCTCGAGGTCGACGCAGGGTTGGTAGACAACAGACAGCTCGCTCTCTTTGATCGATCGTTTCAGATCCTGGGAGAGCCGAAGCTGTTCTGCCGCACGAGCGTGCATCGCCGGATCGAATCGCACCGCCCGATCTCGACCTGCCCCCTTCGCCGCGTACAGCGCGGTGTCCGCGTCACGCAGCAATGATTCCGAAGTCATCTCTGGAGTGTTTGCGAACGCGATTCCGATGCTCGCGCTCACATTCACGAAGGTGTCCTCGATCTCGAGCGGCTGGCGGATGATTTCGAGAATTCTCTCCGCAATGTCGCCAGCGAAGGCTTCGTCCGAAAGTTCGTCGAGAAGGACTGCGAACTCGTCGCCGCCTAGGCGCGCAATGGTGTCGCCAGGGCGCGCCGAAAGCGCGAGACGTGCAGCAACTTCGCGGAGCGCTGCGTCCCCGGCGTCGTGGCCCATCGTGTCGTTGATCGCCTTGAAGCCGTCGAGATCGAGCATCAGCACTGCAAGTGCCCGGGGCGACCGTCCCGCTCTGGCAAGTGCAAGGGCAAGTCGGTTACGAAACAACGCTCTATTGGCGAGCCCGGTGAGGGAGTCTTCGAATGCCTGTCGCTCAAGCTGCTCCTCGAGTGCTCGACGGTCGGTCACATCGCGAGAGTGCCAGGCAATCCCGTTGACTGAGGTTGACCGCGAGAGGTCGTCCCCGGTGACCTCTAGAGTTCGCCAGCCGCCGTCAGCGTGCCGGATGCGAACGTCGAAGGGTTGTGCGGTTCCGTTTGCGTGCACCGCCGCGAACATGTCTGCAGTGCGGTCGAGATCGTCTGAATGGATGAACTGGCTAAACGGGGTCGTGCATACCTCGTCAGCGGTCATGCCGAGGAACCGCGCCGCTGACGGACTGCAGTAACTCGTACGGTTGTCGGCGCCGGTCAAGAAGAACAGGTCGCTACTCTTTTCGATCATCGCCTCGAACTGCTCGCGTTCGGCGGCCATCGTCGCGGTGATCGCCTCTCGTCGACGTTCGCGTGACCACCATAGCAACCCGACGCCGACTTCTAACGCAACGAACAGCAGCACTCCAAGTCCCCAGTCGCGACTCTCGCTTGCGGCAATGCTGGACTGCTGGTCGGCATTGCCCGCGACGCCATCGACAAGGTCCGCGGCGTGGTCACCAGGACCGCTGGCGGCTCCGCCGACGGCCGTACTCCCGGACTTGAGATCGGAAACGACTGAGTCCAGATAACTCGCTGCTGTATTGGTGGCGCGGCTGACGTTTGCCGAAAAAGGACCGGCAGACTCAATGGCTGCGATGCTGCGTTGAGCGCCGGCGACCGCCAGGCGCAGATCGGACTCGACGGCTCCGGATCGCTGAGCAGTCGAGATCGCTAGGTCGCCGACGATCTGGCGAAGATCACCGTGGAGGTTGTAGGTATCGATCGCGAGGCCACTTTGCCGCTCGGAGTATTGACTGAGTCGGTAGTTGGCGACAGCCCCGCCGATAACCACGCTCAGAATGACTGCGAACGTCAAAAGCTGGGTCGTGTGCTCGCGCAGTCTGGCTCGTGAATTCATCGTCCAACTTTCTTCGAAGCCGCTTCCGATTTTGCTGCCGCGACCCTGCTTGTCAGCCACATCTAAAGGCTCTAACGACACATTGGGCTCGAATGTGAGGGGCTCCGGGGGAAGGCGGCGATCGAACACACCCTGAACCGCTTTAGGCCACGCCGCGATGGCGCCGCCGGATTACCCTCGCGGTGGCGACACCCACGTCCGTCGAGTATCTGTGGCGTAAGAAAGCCTCGGAGTCGCTTTGGGTACACGAATGCGTCAGGAGGGCCCACAGCCCATCATCTAGGTGCAATAAGAGGAAACCCTCGACCGATGTCGAGTTCCTTGGAGTTGCCGAAGCAAGCTGAAGTCGGCTCTGCCGTACTCGCGAAGGTTCCCACTGATGGCGCGGAGCCCGGGGTGCAGCTGTCGCTTACGCACTTGGCCCTACTGCGGCCGTCTTCGCCGGGCTACTTCTTGCGATGGTTGGAGCCGTGGCCTTGTCGCCGCTTGCGCCAGCTGGAGCCAGTGCGGCAGTTCGATCCTGTGCGTGGCCCACAGTTCGACACCACCGTGTTGCTGGGCGGCGCCTTGATCCGTCCTACTTTTCCGTGAGGTCGCGGCATCGGGTCGCTGGCCACTAATGGCGACGACCGAGGCGCCACGCGTTGCGATCGCGGGCGACGCCGATTCCAGCGCGCGGAGTTCCATGCAAATTGCTGGCCCTGGAACCGCGCGCGGATGAAGGCTGTTTGTGACAGTCAGGTTTTTTGAGAAGCGGCGCGCTCAACCCTATGTCGGGCAAGCGCCTGGAAGACCTGTCGATGTACCGGTTGGAGCATCTTCCAATACAGAAACCCGGGGATTCCCTTCGGACGGAGCGAGCCGACCTGGACGAGCTCCTCGTCAGTGCATCCATAGCCGAGCCATGCTTCTCCTGGAAACCAGCGGATCGCGCGCAACACGAACACGCCAGCCTCGCGGCGAACGACGATCCACCAGTCAACAGCCGCGCCCTGGACGATCGCCGGTGGCGAGCTGAGCTTCCAGTACTCCCCGACGACACGACCGATTAGCGCCCGCACTGTCCACGCCAGCGTTAGGCCGTACCAGCTGTAGCTTCCTCCGATTCGTTCGAGGTCGACGTCAAGACACGCCGGTGTTGCACCCGAAAGAGGGACCGTCACTCGCACCGTATAGACGCCGTCTCGGAGCCCGCTCTCGCGATCGAGGAGATCGTGGTCGAGCTCAAGCGCCTGATCATCAAGGGCTACTGAGAGCGCATCGGCTAGACCCATCGGCTTGATGTCGAATGCTGCGTCGGTTCGCGCGCGGTCTTGAACGACCACTTCGGTAACGAGACTCTCGATGAGCGCGTGACTGACGCGGCGATCGACGGGGGTGACGAGATCCAACCAGTACGACGACAGTCGAGGCGTCAGGTATGGCACGTCGACAATGCGTCGGCGTCGTAGACCGCGAGCCATCGCGTAGGCCGCGATCATCTCCCGATAGGACGTGACGTCGGCACCGCCGACTTCGTAGACGCCGGGCTCGACGTCGATTGCGCCGATCAGGTATCGAATCATGTCTGGGGAGGCGATCGGTTGAATCGCGGTGCGGACCCAGCGTGGGCAAACCATGAACGGGAGTCGCTCGGTGAGGTAACGAAGCATCTCGAAAGAGATACTGCCGGCACCGAGGACGACCGCTGCACGGAGCTCGACAACGGGAACATCGCCAGACGCGAGCGCGATGCCCACTTCCTGACGACTCACGAGATGCTCGGACTCTGGGTCATGCCCGAGCCCTCCGAGGTAGACGATGCGTCGAATACCCACGGCTGAAGCAACTCTTCCAAAGCCCGCTGCCAGCTGCCGATCACGAGCGCGAAAGTCTTCGCTGCTGAGCGAATGCACGAGATAGAACGCGATTTCGCAACCAGCTAGCGCACTTCGTAACGCCGCCTCGTCAGCCACGTCGACCGAACGTCCTTCAGCGCCGACGATCACTGGAGCATGACGCGAGAGCGCTATGACGTCATAGTTTGCCCCGAGGAGGGCAACCGTGAGCTCCCGTCCGACGAACCCGTTTGCTCCAACCACCGCGACCTTCACCGCTTCACCATGCACCACCTCGAAGCAGGAACGTGCGCGGCTTCGCCTTTGGAAGTGGTAGTCGAGTTGGGCGGCGCGCCGACCTTGCTCTGTTCAACGTCCGAGATCGTCGCTGCCGGGTGACAGACGCCGCCGATCCGAGGTTGCGCCAGCTGTGCTCTTCGACGAGGCGAAGTCCTTCCACACAACTTGGTCACGAATGAAATCGGCGACCGGTGCCTGACAAAATTCCAGGAATTGTAGGGTTCCTGTAGGGGCACCGAAGAATTCCATCGCCACCAAATCACACTTGACCTGGGACTTCTCTCCCAGAGCCAGAATTTACGCTTGACTAGTTGTCAACGGTCAGCGAGAATTTTCACGCTTAGTGCGATAATAACTGGCCATCTAACAGGATTTTTATCGGTGGAGGCGATGGGGCTCGAACCCACGACCCCTTGACTGCCAGTCGCAAACGAAGCTTCCACTGGGTAGGCCTGAACCGTCTGGAATAGCTCTGACCAGCACTTTCTCGGAGTAGCTCCGAGCGACCTGGGAGCGATGCGCGCTGGATTGTAGGGATTTCCTAGGGATTTTCGAGTCGGACATTTGCACCTTGTGTGCTACTAAGCGGACATTCGTGCTCCCGTTAGACACTCGTTCCGCAGTGGCGAGCGCCGAGATAGTCAACGGATTCGCGACTGCCCCTACCAGCGCTTAGGCCGCGAGCCGGGCGCGGTTGTACCTCTGGGAGCCGCGCCGACTCCAACGAACGGGTGGAGCCGATGGACTGTCATCGTTCTGGGTGAAAGACCTCTGACTGCGGAGGGACCGCGATACGTACGCGTGCTCCGAAGTTGCTGAGATCGAGCTTCGCGACCGCGTAGTTGTGTTGGAAGAGGCGACCACCGTGTTCAACCATCGTCGAGAAGGTCTGTGTAACGCCGCTTGCAGCTGAACCGCTCCGCTGGATAGCGGTGAACAGCGGTTCGCTCGTGACGAGCTGGATGATTCTCCCTTGAGCGTCGAGCCAGATGGTCTCGCGGACTCGAATTTTCGCCGACGCTGGCGCGAGTGATCCTTGCCGCGGCGTCAAGACGGGGTGGTACCCATCGATTCGTTGGATGGCGGCGAGAGTTGTGGTTCCGGTGTACTCCGTAGCAGGTGTGCCATTCACCTCCGACGGTCCGATCTTCGTGACGCGCCCAGCGAGAACGCCGACCACCGCGAGCGGCCGCACCGACGCCAGGAGGTCGTTGACGCCGACGAACTCGGCCAACTCATCCGCCGGCACCTCCGACCAAGGTTTGGCCGCGGCTGGACCACGGGAGATGACTTCTTTTCTCGGGCTGTTCCGCTTCGTCCCGGTCGGGACTGTCCAGCAGGACGTGCCTTGGAACGCCGTCGAGTTGTACTGCGCGGCCGTCGTTTCGATCATCTTGCTCGGGAAGGAGCAGAAAGGAGGCGTCTTCGATCCACACGTTGCGCTATACCCGGCCAGGGACACCGTCGACGTCAGGAGGTTGATCTCACCGCGGTCGGTTGTCACGACCGGGTCGGAGCCTCGGGTTCGACGAACCCCCGGCAGAATCTTTGCGCAACCGAAGCTCGGTCGAGGTTGGTCCTCAAAGGTGAGGGAGATGCTCGCCGAGCGAGCGGATTCGGTGGCCGCTATGGCGGAGTGGGCGAACGACTGCGCACCGAGTTGGACCGGGGAAGGCGGATTGCGAGTGCCGGCAGCGGTCACAAAATAAGCGATCGCAGCGACCGCGAGTATGGCTGTCAGCAGCACGAGCCTCGTGCGACGGAACCGCTGATAATGCTCGGCCTCGGGAAAGAGGGCCTCGGATGGGTCGTTTCCGTGGGTGGTGGCGATTTCGTGCTGGGAGGGCCCCTTCGTCAGTAGCGTCATCGTTCTCAGCTCGCTGGCCCTACGATGAGCGCGACGATCTCGTCATCTCGATATCCGCGGTGGTGTGCGAACTCGACTAGGTCACGTACCTTCGAGATCACCTCGCTCTGCTCAACGGTCCCGGAGACGACGATCTCGCGCCCTCGCCGGAACTGAAGCAGCCCTTCGTCCCGCAGTAGGCGAAAGGCGCGAAGGACGGTGTTCGTGTTCACGTCCAAAACAGCCGCAAGGTCCTTGGCCTGGGGCAGGCGATCTCCGACCGACTTTTCGCCGTCGGCGATCGCGCGTCGAATCAACGCAGCAACCTGATCATGGAGAAGAACAGGCGACTCACGGTCGATCTGCCAAGCCAGGATCCCCTTGCCAGACATTGGGAGTCTCTTACCAGCCACCTCGCTAACACTACTAGCTGTAGCGTTGAGGTCAATGCGCGGAACACGCTTTTACACATCAACACTGTCTATCGACTTCTTGGCGGAAAGTAGCTGTCGTCGGACCAACCCGCTCGGTGACTAATCAGGATCTCTGAGGTGTTCCCTGCCTGGATCAGAAGATACGGTCCGCACGCGGCTGCCATCGGGTGGTTTGCCGTTCTTACGTTCTTGTATCTCTCTCCCGCCCTAAAGGACGGCGCGCAGTTCGTGCCAACCAACATCGGGCAGACCTACTCCCCCCTTACACACCTCACGTCTGGGCCACTTCCGTTCCACAACAACATCAACAGCGACATCGTCACGAACAACCTGCCATGGGAAATCTTCGATTGGCGGACGGTACGGTCCGGCGAACTGCCGCTATGGAACAGCCTCTCGGGTACAGGTCTCCCGCAGTTGTTCAACTTTCAATCGGCGCCGCTTTCGTTGCCGATGCTCGTCAGCTACCTCCTTCCGCTGTCGTGGATGTCGCTGGTCGTAATCGCGACGAAGTTGTTCCTCGCAGGAACCGGCGCTTACCTCTGCTGTCGGGTACTCGGCACTGGCAGTCTCGCCGCGACGTTCGCCGGAACAACGTTCATGCTCGGAGGATCGTTCGCTGGATGGCTCGATTGGGCGATTAGCGGACCATACGTGCTCGCCGGGTGGACCCTTGCCGGCTTGATCCTTTGCTACCGCTCCAGCGGCAAGCTCCGTCATGTTCTGCTTCTCGCGCTCGCTGTAGCGTTCTCGTCCTACGGCGGATTCCCTGAAACACCACTGCTGCTGTTACTGGCCCTCGGTGCTGTCGTCGCAGTCGCAGGCCTTTTCCAGCTAGCGACCCGCCGCGGAATTTCGTGGGTGGGCCTAGTCCGCGTCCTATGCGGTCTTCTTGCCGGCGGCGCCTTCGCCGCGCCGCTGCTCCTACCTGGGTTGTCAGTGCTCGGAGGATCGGCTCGCGGTGGAAAAGTGGCCGATGGCGGGTTGACGATCCACGCAGCGACCCTGCTCTTTGCCCAGGGGTACTACGGCCTACCGATCAACGGGGGCTTGGACTGGACGAACTATTACGAGACAGCGGCATACATCGGCGTTATCGCGATCGTCCTCGCGATCGTTGGCGCAGTGCTCTCCTGGCGGAGATCGGCCGCCGTCGGACTCGTCGGTGGCGCGATCTTCTGCTTCTTCTCCATTTACGAACTTGGCCACAGGGTGCAGCATCTCTACAGCGATCTTGGAATGAGTTCGGTCGCGTTACAACGCTTGGGCCCGGCGCTGGAACTATTCGTCGCCTTGCTCGCCGGGCTCGGCCTCGACCGACTGATCCGTAGCATCTCAACGCGACAAGCGCGCATCTCGTTGCTCGCGTCGTCTGCCCTCGTCGCGGCAGTGGTCGGAGTTCTCTGGATCGGTGTCGACGCCGCCCGGATCCCTAAAGGAAGCCCGATCATTCGCACGGTGCCAGCGGCGGCTGTACTCGAGGCTGTCCGACGCTCAAGCCTTCTCTGGCCGACCGGGTCGATCGCTCTCGTTGTCGCGATCGCCCTCGGCGCGCTCCTCCTCTACCGGAAGGGCGATCGCTCTTACACCCACCTCGTCCATGTGGTGGCATTCGTGCTCTTGTGCGGGCAAGCCAGTTTCCTGCTCTTCGCTGGTGTCGGCATCAACTCCTACGCGCAGGTGGGCTACCCGGTGACGCCGGCGGTGGCGACCCTGGAGCGGATCGTGGGATCGAATCTGCTTGGCCTCGATGGCGGCAACATCAACTGCAAAGGGCCGCCACCGCAGAAGGCAGGTCACTGCGGAATCGGCGATTGGGAGCACGACGGCCTCTATCCGGTGACCAATCTCGCCTACGGCATAACCGAGTTCGCGATGCACGATCCGATCATCCCGACGTCGTATTTCGCTGCTTGGCCTGTTCCGGACGCGGCACAGACGCACGTTTCGGGCTATCTATTTGCCCCAGACATCGACTCCGTGGCGCTCGCCCGCCGCTATGGAGTTCGTTACGTACTGGCCCTGGCGGGTGAGCCGCCTCCTTCGGGAATGCGACTCGTCGGCGACATCAAGGGACAGCCGCTGTATCTGGTCCCGGACTCAGGACGCTTCAGTTTCGTCGATAGCGCCGAAACGAAGGCACGGGTGGTCTCTGCTACCCAACCGAGTGATGATCGCTATGTCCTCAAGGTGAAGACGCCGTACGCCGCCGTTCTTACGGCGAGGATCACCGACTTCGTGGGCTGGCATGCGACGGCCGATGGCCGAAGCGTCCCGGTCAGCCGATCCAGCGGCGACTTGTTGAGCGTCGACGTTCCATCCGGTACGACGAATATCACGCTGTATTACCGGCCTCGAGCGTTCGTCGAAGGCGTCCTCCTCGGAGCGGTAGCTCTCGGAGCGTTGGCCATCGCGGCTGTACTAGCAGCCAGCAAGCCACTCCGCAGGAGAGTCCGCTGTCTCGGTCGATGGAGAGTCGCGCGCTTGTTTTTTGGGCGACCGACTGTGGACGACTTGGACTCGCCGGCCAGTGGTGCATCGCACGTCTCGTCCTAACCGAACACTCCTTTTGCGTCATCTCAATCTTTGGATAGTTCACTTCTGGCGGCCGCTCTAGGCCGTACCCGTCGATCTAACCGGTAGCGCCAGGTTGAGTAGCAGACCATTAGCAGCTACCTGCACGTCGAAGTGCGATTGTTGGCGACAATCACCTCTCCGATCGTTGATCAGCTTGCCAATCGATAAGTCGTGACTCGGGGCTCGAGCCGGAGATGCGACTCGGATGTGCTGCGGCCTTCGCGATTGCCCACAAGCAGGCGCTTCGGGGATGGTCAGCGCGCGGTCGCTGCCGATTCATCATTGAGTCCGGCTGTCGCGAGCCGATCGCAATCCGAGAATCTCGGCTTTCCCTCGTCTGGTTGGGTACAACGGTCCGCGTTCCAGTAGAAGATCGTTTCGCGCAGATACGATCACGTCATGTCGGCAAGCGAGACAGTTGTCCGACGCGCCCGCGTCGAGGATGCCAATGGGCTACACGATCTCTATGTTGAATTGGCCGAAGACCGACTCGATGCCTTGCCAGCGGGTGCCGACGAGATAAGGGGGTTGATTGCGGAACTCACTTCCGACACGTCACGCCTGCTTCTTGTTGCCGAAGTCGAGTCCGGCGCAATTGCTGGAACCGTTGACATCGTCATAAACAGGAACCCGACTCACGGCGGTCGGCCTTGGGCAGTTATCGAGAATGTCGTGGTTTCTCAGGCTCTTCGTCGCCACGGCATAGGGCGCGAGCTAATGAGTGAGGCCCTCCGGCTTGCCCGAGTCGCCAACTGTTACAAGGTTCAACTGCACTCGGGGAAGCAACGCTCCGAGGCACATGAGTTTTATCGATCGCTGGGCTTCAATGCGATCGCGGAAGGTTTCAAGGTTTACCTCGACGAGTGATCGTCGATTCCCGCGCGATACACGATCGCGCCCGCAGTCCCAGGCACGCCAGATGGCTAAGTCCGAGCACGCTGTGTCACCTACCGGGCTGCGTCTACGTAGTACGAGCCGCCAACACCACTGCCGGAACTTCTTCAAGGTACAGCCGAAAGCCCTCTGCTTCAGCCTCGAACCCCAAGTTCTCGTAGAGATGATGAGCCCCGTCAGCCGCGTGACGCTTGTGTGAAAGCAACTGCACCTTGTTACAATCCGCCAATCTGGCATCGCCGAGAATGCGACTCATGAGCAGCGTCGCTACTCCCTTGCGTCGGTGACCCGGAACGACGACCACGGCCTCGATGAAGGCGGTCGGGGCACACTTGTAGGTGACGTGGGGCATCATCATCACGGCAGCCGTCCCAATCGCCTCGCCATCGCTCTCACTTAGATAGACGGTCATCTCAGCAGAGCTCATCATCCGATCCCAGGTCCGAAGTTCCATCTCGGATGGCGGCCCGGGAGTCAGTCCGCCCGATCCACCCAAGGCGAGTACGCGAAGGACGGCATCCAGGTCGGCCAAGTTCGCTGTTCGAACCGTAAAAGATGTTGCCACTTCGCTCATCGCGCCATTCTGTGCCTTCCGCGTGAGGACTGCCGCGATTCGCACGCGGATGTTCCTCGGCTACAGCACTTGACACTTCGCCCCGCAACATCCCGCACTCGGGATACTCTCCTGGGTCTGGGAGAAGCCGCTGGCGCGGCGTGGGCACTGAATGGTCGAAACAAACAACAATTCGGAACCGCTTGTTGTTGAGTCAACGCTGCCCGCACCCGGCACTTCGTTCCATAGGGGCGTATCCGCGCTCCTGTTCGACGGGGACCGAGTCCTGCTTGCTCACCGAACCCATGAGCGCGACTGGGCTCCAGACATGTGGGATGTTCCCGGAGGCCATGTCGAAGACGACGAAAGCGAGATAGCGGCGCTCGTGCGTGAAGTTCGTGAAGAACTTGGCATCGAGATCCTGGAGACGTCGGCCGTGCTCTCGGCGAGGCTGATTGGGCCCAATTTCGAGGTGGCTTACTTCGCTCTCGAGACGTGGACCGGCGAACCATACAACGCTGCTCCTGAAGAGCATCTTGAGATCGCGTGGGTGCCATTGACGGAGTTGGGGTCGCTCGCGATCGCTGATCCCGACATCCTGCCGATCATCCGCGCAGCCGGTCGCGGCTCGGTTAGCTAGTCCGAAGCCTCATTCTCCCTGCGCGCTAGACAGCTGACCCGGGAGACGATTCCGTGACATTGAGAACGAGCAAGTTCTGAGGCCGCTCGGACTCGGTAACTGTGTGGTTGCGATGCGCAGTGTTGCAACCACACATACTCCCGGCCGTGCGCTGGCTCGTGTCGCGCGGCGCCGACCTTCGCCCAGAGCTCGCTAACGCCATTCGCTGAGCTAGCGCGACGCCACCCAACCAGCGAAACTGTAGGCCTGGAACTGCCTCAGAGAGGTCGTCAATGGCACTATTCCGCTACCACGCGACCACCTTCCTCGACAAAGCAGATAGCGCGCCCATCGAAGCTCTTCGACAGCATTGGGATCCGGTCATGGCGAGCCAGATCGACGCGCACGTGTCCTTGATGTGGCCGGAGGAGGTCCCCAATCACAAAGAACTGGAGCGGAGAGCGCGTAGCGCAGCAGCGCTTCTTCCTCCCATTTCTGTCACCATCACCACGCCGTTCTACGTTGGCGACCCCAAGGATGGCGTCTTTTGCGAGGTGATTGACGCGGAGAGTGGTATCGCTGACTTCCGTTTAAAGGCCGTTCCGACGGACGGAGCGATCGACTTCCCTCCTCACGTCACAATCGTGCATCCGCGCACCTCGGCACTCGGTAGCGAGGCCTGGCGACGACTCGAGGGCATTCGACTCGACATTTCGACGGTACTGACCGAGGTATCGATCACCGCCTTCGATGGGACTCGGTGGCTCACGGTCGAGCGGTTCAGATTTGGTTCAGCCTCCTGATTCGGGAGCCATTACGCCGCATCCCAAACGCTGTCGACTATGCGATCCTCGTCACCACCAACAAACCAGACTGCTCGCCCCCTACAACCCCCTCGAGTGATGGCGGATACATTTCGGCTCCAATGACGCGGGGTTTGTGCAGCGCGAACTCTCGCTTCGGGTCCGGTTCATCACCGGCCAATTCGAGCTCTGGCGTGAGATCGTCCAGCACCAATAGTCCGCCGACGCGGACGACATCGAGAAGAAACGCCGCAGCGGCTCCGTCCGCGAGCTGGCGGCTATAACCGCTGTCGACGAACATCAAATCAAATGGTGCGTGCGGCGGAAGGAGATCCTCCCATCGTCCCGTCAGAACTTCGACTCTGGAGTCATCCGCCACCAAATGTCGAGCTGCACTAGCACGGTTCTCGTCGACCTCGACGGAGATCAGTCGCGAGTGCCCGTCCATTCCGCTCGCGATCCAGGCTGTTCCCGCCCCTAATCCCGATCCCAGCTCAGCCATGAGTGCCCCGGGCCTGGACGCGGCAAGAACGGCAAGCAGCGCGCCAGTTCCGGGGCGGCTCGATTGGCTCGGACCATCCGCACCGAATCCGCCGGTTTGGGCTCGCTCATACGCAGCTTTGGCTCGCTCGGGGACCTCAACCGGGAAGCGCACCCGTTCGCTCATATGACGTTCATCGCGCGAGGCTCGACCGCGTCCCCAAACGCCGGGACTGCGGCGTTAGCTCATTCGACGTTGGCGAAGAAACCGTCGCCAGCGAGAAGCGGGACGCATTCGTCAGCATTGAGGACCGCTGCCATCGTCACATCCTCTACGTAGCCCCAAGCCTCTAGTTCCCGGCCGCCGGCGCATGCTCGCAGGGTTGCGGCGAGATCGTGCTCAAGGTCACGAAATGCTCCGATCGCAGACCTTGCCTCCGGCGAGCAATCGGCTTCGCCCACCGAGGCGAGAATTGCACCGGCTCCGAGCAAGTCCTCCAAACAGGGACGCATGCCCGACGCGCCTCGCCAGTGTTCACCGGCGGCGATCACCGCCAGCGACCAGCCCCGTTCCTTAACGAATCTGGCGACGGCGGCAGCATTTCGAATCGACCCAGCAATAACTCGGATGCCTTGCTCCGCCATTTCAGCGCAGATGGTGGCGCCGTTGGGCGAGGGAAGGACCACACGATCACCTGCGCCTAGACGGGCCATCGACTGAGGTGAGAGCGAGATGGTGCCTTCACCGCGATTGCCCGCAAGTACCGCGTGCCTTGCCGCTGCGAAGTCCTTCGCTGACTCGTCTCGCCACCGATAGGGGAAGACAACTGCGCCGCGTCCTAGAGCAACCGACACCGAGGTCGTGAACGAAAACACATCGACGACCACGATCGCGTCAACGCCGGCAGCGACCGCTCGAGCGCCGTCAAGC
>Ga0209483_1001179_pt1 | contig 20364 bp, 22 predicted proteins | sample NGEPerA_FD_184508 | JGI IMG/M metagenome (GOLD analysis project Ga0209483, IMG submission 184508) | Arctic peat soil microbial communities from the Barrow Environmental Observatory site, Barrow, Alaska, USA - NGEE PermafrostL2-A... | ecosystem: Environmental > Terrestrial > Soil > Wetlands >... | reverse complement strand
TGAGCCCGTCCTCCGCCCCCACCCCACCCGACCAGCTGTTCTCCGTCGCCGGCAAGACCGTCGTGATCACCGGCGGTTCGCGGGGCATCGGCCGGATGATCGCCGGGGGCTTCGTGGCCGGCGGCGCCGACGTGGTCATCGCCTCCCGCAAGGCCGAAGCCGTCGACGCCGCCGTGGCCGAGCTCGCCGAGTTCGGATCGTGTCGTGGCCTGGCCGCCGACCTGTCGACCGAGGTGGGGGCCAGGACCTTCGCCGAGGCAGTGGCCGCCGAGCACGACAAGGTCCATGTGCTCGTGAACAACGCCGGTGCCACGTGGGGGGCACCGTTGACCGAGCACGACACCGCCTCATGGGACCGGGTCCTCAATCTCAACGTCCAAGGGGTGTTCCACACCACCAAGTTCTTCCTGCCCATGCTCGAGGCGGCCTCGACGCCGGACGATCCGGCCCGGGTTATCAACATCGGGTCGATCGACGGGATCCACGTTCCTGTCCTCGAGTCGTACTCCTACTCGTCCTCCAAGGCGGCGGTCCACCAGCTCACCCGGCACCTGGCCCGGCACCTGGCGCCGTCGATCACCGTGAACGCCGTGGCCCCCGGCCCCTTCGAGTCGAAGATGATGGCGGCCACCCTCGATGCCTTCGGCGAACAGATCGCCGCCAGCGCCCCACTCAAGCGGATCGGCCGACCTGACGATATGGCCGGTGTGGCCATCTTCCTGGCGTCACGAGCCGGTGCCTACCTCACCGGGGCAGTCATTCCCGTCGACGGGGGCATCGCCACCGTCGGCTGACCGCACCACCGGCTCCGATCCAGGAAGATCGAACTCCCCCTGGGAGAACCATCACTCTACGTGGTAGTCTGGCCACTCTACGTGTGATCAAGGAGATCACCGCCGAGTGCGAAGGGTCGGGGCATGGGCAGAGGTCGAATTATGCAGGTGGGACTGGCCGCGGTGGCCGTGGCCATGCTGGTCCTCGGGCCGGTGGCGGCCGGCGCGTCGCCCGCCGGGGCTGCCGCCACTCCCCGCGCCCTCCCCTCGCCGATCACCGATAACTTCTGGCTGGTCACCCCGACCGGTGGGGTGGAGGCCTACGGGGTCCCGTCCTACGGTGCGCCCAGTGGTCCGCTGAACCGCCCGATGGTGGCCGCGGTAGCCGACCACTCGCGCGGCGGCTACTGGCTGGTGGCCTCCGATGGCGGCATCTTCGCCTACGGCGACACCCACTTCTACGGATCCACCGGCAACCTCACCCTCAACCAGCCCATCGTGGGCCTGGCCCAGACCCCCGACGACAAGGGGTACTGGATGGTGGCCTCCGATGGGGGCATCTTCTCCTATGGGGACGCCGCCTTCTTCGGGTCGACCGGGGCCCTCCACCTCAACCGTCCCATCGTCTCCATGGCCGCCACCAGCGACGGCAAGGGGTACTGGCTGGTCGCCTCCGACGGGGGCATCTTCTCCTTCGGGGACGCCGCCTTCTTCGGATCGACCGGGGCCCTCACCCTGCGCCAGCCCGTCGTGAGCATGGCCCGGACCGTCGACGACAAGGGGTACTGGATGGTGGCCGCCGACGGCGGCGTGTTCACGTTCGGCGACGCCCGGTTCTTCGGCTCGGCCGCCGGCGCGGCCTGGGAGCCGGTCGAGCGGATCGTGGCCACCCCACTCGACGACGGCTACTGGATCCTCCAGCAGAACGGCACCGCCCAGGCGTACGGGACGGCGGTGAGCCAGACCATGCCCTCCCAGGCCATTATGTTCGAGCCGATCACCCCGGGCGACAATGCGGTGCTCTTCGCCTTCCAGCAGCTGGGCAAGCCCTACATCTGGGGAGGCAACGGCCCCGTCGGCTACGACTGCTCCGGGCTGACCCTGGCCTCATGGACCCACGGGGCGGGCATCAGCTTCGCCCGCGTGGCCAACGACCAGTTCCACACGGCCGGGATTCCGGTGAGCACGAATCAACTCGAGGCCGGGGACCTGGTCTTTTGGGGATCGAATACGGCCGACTGGACCACCGTGTACCACGCGGCCCTCTACGTGGGCGGGAACCGCATCGTGGAATCGACCGGCAATCAGGTGCAGCTCAACCTCTTGAGCCAGTGGGGCATGAGCGACCTCATGCCCAACGGCCGGCGCCCCTGACCCGGAGGCCTCCCTCCTTCGCTACGCCGCGGGAGCGCTGGCGCGCCATGGCCTGCCGTGGTGGTCCATGATCGTCGGGTGGCTGACCGGGAGGTGCTCCGAGGCGGTGTGGGCAATGCCGGACTCGTCGTCCGCGATGGGGACCGCGTGTCCCGGCCGGCCAGCCCGCACGCGTCCACCATCCACGCGCTGCTCCGTCATGTGCGGGCGTCGGGGTTCGCCGGCGTCCCCGAACCGCTCGGCATCGATGCAGGCGGACGGGAATGGCTGCGGTTCGTCCCCGGAGACGTGCCCCTCCCTCCGTTTCCGGAGTGGTCGGTGACCGAGGACGCCTTGGCGTCGGTCGCCAGGCTCCTCCGGCAATTCCACGACGCCACGGAGGGATTCGACGGTGGCGCCGACGCCTCGTGGGACGTCGAACTGGCCGGATCGGGCGGAGGCGCGGTCATCGGCCACCACGACGTCTGCTTGGAGAACGTGGTCTTCCGGGACGAAACGGCGGTTGCCTTCCTCGACTTCGATTTCGCGGCACCCGCGTCTCGAGTCTGGGACTTCGCGTCGTTCGCCCGGATGTGCGTGCCGATCGACGACCCCGAGGACGCCGCTCGGCTGGGGTGGGGCGACGGCGACCCGGCTCGACGCCTGCGTGTGGCGGCCGATGCCTATGGGCTCCCTCCGGACCGATCGGAGTTGATCGACCTGTTGGGGGTCCAGGCGTCGGCCGGTGGATGGTTCGTCCAGCGCCGGGTGGACGCGGGTGATCCGGCGTTCACGACCATGTGGAACGAGTCGGGCGGCGCGGCGCGCTACGACCGGCGTCGTCGCTGGTTCGAGGCGAATCGGCTTCGCCTCCTCGCCGCATCGGGTGATTGAGCGTGGCCGTGAGCGGAACCCGCAGGCGGGGACGGAGTCGGTCCCGCCGCGTCCCGGTCACGGGCTCCATCCGGTCGCGTCCCGGTGATGAGACCTCGACCCCTGGCCGCCCTCAGGCCGTGAAGAGGCGGCAGCCGGTGTCCCAGTCCGAGATCGACCGTGGCAGGTAGTCGCCGATGACCGACGGGTCCACGGGCCTGGCGTAGAGGAAGCCCTGGGCCAGGTGGCACCCCAGCCTGGCCAGTTCGATGGCCTGCCCCGGGCGCTCGATCCCCTCGGCCACGACACCGATGCCCAGCGCGCGTCCGAGGGCCACGATGGCATCGACAATGGCCCGATCGTCCGCTCCGTCCTCCAGCTGCTCGATGAAGCTGCGGTCGATCTTGAGGGCCTCGACGGGCAACCGCTTCAGATAGCTCAGCGACGAGTAGCCCGTCCCGAAGTCGTCGATCGAGAGGTGGACGCCCAGTGCCCGCAACCCCTGGAGGATGGCGATGGCCGCGACCGGGTCCCGGAGCAGGGCGCCCTCGGTGATCTCGAGCCACAGGCTGTCCGCCGGGAACCCGGTGTCGACCAGGACCTGGGCGACCAACTCGGTGAACCCCGGCTCCGACAGCTGCTGGGGGGAGATGTTCACCGACATGGCCGGGATCCGTCCGCTGATGCCTGCCCCTGACCGGGCCACGGTCCACTGGGCGCCCTGCCGGCAGGCCTCGCTCAGGACCTAGGCGCCGAGCTGGACCATCAGGCCGCACTCCTCCGCCAGTTCGATGAACTCCCCCGGCGCCAGGAGGCCCCGTACCGGGTGTCGCCACCGAACGAGTGCCTCGGTGCCGACCAGGCGCAGGGTGTCGACCTCGACGAACGGTTGGTAGTGGAGGACGAGTTGGGACTCGAGGATGGCCCGATGCAGCTCGTTTGAGGTGCGCAGGTTCCGGCCGGCATCCCCCTCGTCCTGGTCCTCGTAGATCACGAACCGTCCAGGGCCGAGGTGCTTGGCCTGGTACATGGCGATGTCCGCGCACCGCAGGAGCACCGATGCCGCCGTTGACCCGGAGGTTGACAGGGCCACGCCGATGCTCAGCGAGACGAACTGCTCGAAGTCGGGCTCGACGATCGGCGTGGCCATGGCCTGGCGCAACCGGCCGACCACCTCGACCACCTCGTGCTCGTCGGCGACCTCGCACAGCACGGTGAACTCGTCGCCGCCGAACCGGGCGAGCACGTCGTCGGTCCGCAGGGCCCCGAGCAGGCGCTGGCCGACCCGGCGGAGCAATCGGTCCCCGGCGTCGTGGCCGACGCCGTCGTTGACCAGCTTGAACCGGTCGAGGTCGAGGAACATGAGGGCGACGTGGTGGCCCGATGCCTCGGATCGAAACAGTGCGTGCTCGAGGTGCTCCATGAACAGCGTCCGGTTAGGCAGGCCGGTCAGCGGGTCGGTGATGGCGATCAGCGCCAGCTGCTCACGCAATGCCCGGCGCTCTGTCACGTCCTCGATCTGGCCGATCAGGAACAGGGGTTCACCCATGGCATCACGGACGAGCGACCCGTTTACCGAAACCCAGACCAGGTGCCCGTCGGCATGGATGTAGCGCTTCTCGAAGTTGAACTGGTCCCGCTCACCGGTCAGCAGGGTGTCGATGAGGGCGAGCGTCTCGGCGACGTCGTCGGGATGGGTGAGGGCCCGCATCTCCATGCCCACCAGTTGGTCGGGGGTGTACCCGACGATCTCGCCGTAGGCGCGGTTGACCTCGATGATCCTTCCGTCGATCCCCAACTTGGAGATCCCGATCGGTGCCTCGTCGAAGAGCTGGCGAATGCTCGCCTCGCCCTCCGCGATCTCGTCGCCGGCCGCGGCGAGGCGGCTCATCCCCCAAGAGGTCGCCTCCCCCAGGAGCAGGCAGACCGGCACCACGAACACGGCGGACCCGAGTCCGATGTCGGTCAGATCCCCGCGGCCCACGAGGAAGGGCAGGATGTAGGCGGTGGCGAGGAGGGCGCCATCTTGAGGGCGGTCCACCGGGGCTGGGTCAGGCCGACGAGGACGAAGATGATGACGAAGGTGACGGCGTAGTTGAACCCGTCACGGACCGCGTAGATGTAGCCGAGGTCGACGGCCACCAGCGCGAACGGCACCATCCACAGGACCGTGCGGCGGGGCAGGTGCTCCCAGGGGATCCACCACGAGGCGATGCCGATGACCAGGGTGGACCCTCCGACCATGAGGGCGGAGGACCTGGAGTAGGACCCGGGTACCAGCAGTTCCGACAGCAGGACCAGCGCACTGGCGATGATCAGGGCCATGGAAGCGAGGCGGCCGCTCACCACCCGGCTCAACGAGCCGTCCGATTCCTTCCGCACCGTGTCCGCAGCCGATAGCCAGTCCACGGTCCTTCTTCGACGAAACATCCTGGTCACTTGAGGGTTTCCGGACCACCCGGCGGCGGCCGGGACGCACCGCCCGTGGCGTGCCGGAGCCGGGGACAGGCTGTACCGTGCCCTGGTCGGGCACATCCGGCACCGTACGCACGAGGAGTCGTCCCATGAGTCCCTTTCCCTACGCCGACCAGGTCCCCGTGCACCGCACCCTGCCCGACCGGGGCCTCCCTCGTGACGAGGTGCTCGGGATCCTCCGGTCCATGGCCACCGAGGAGGACCGCGCGTGGGAGTCCGGCAAGTGCTCCGGCACCATGTATTGCGGGGACCACGACCACTACGACTTCCTCAACGAGGCGTTCTCCCTGTTCTCCCATGTGAATGTGCTCCAGCGCGACATGTGCCCGAGCGCCACCCGGTTCGAGTCCGAGATCATCGCCATGACCCTCGACCTCCTGCACGCCGAGGCCGTGAGCGACACAGAGCCGGTGGGTCTGGTCTCTTCTGGTGGCACCGGGAGCATCTGCCACGCCGTGCTCGCCTACCGCGACCACGCCGCCGCCACCGGTGGGACCGTCCGTCCCAACATCATCAAGCCCGAGACGGCCCACCCGGCATTCGACAAGGCCTGCCACCTGTTCGGCGTCGAGCTGCGGGTGGCACCGGTCGACCCCGTCACCACCCGGGTCGACACCGACTGGGTGGCGGGCGCCATCGACGGGCAGACGATCGCGCTCGTCGGATCGGCCTGCAACTACGGCTACGGCACCGTCGACCCGATCGAGGCCCTGTCGGACATCGCCCTCGACCGTGGCATCGGCCTCCACGTGGACGGGTGCCTCGGTGGGTGGATCCTCCCGTTCGGCCAGGAACTCGGCTACGACATTCCGCTGTTCGATTTCCGGGTACCGGGGGTCACCTCGATCTCGGCCGACACCCACAAGTACGGCTATGCCCTGAAAGGCACCTCAGTGCTCTCCTTCCGGGACAAGGCGCTACGCAATGCCCAGTACTTCTTCAACACCGGTTGGAGCGGCGGCAAGTACTGCTCGCCCGGCATGGACGGCTCGCGTTCGGGGGGCCTGCTGGCCGCCACGTGGGCATCCATGGTGCAGCTCGGTCGGGAGGGCTACCGGGGCTACGCCGAGCAGATCTTCGCCACCTCGTCGGCGATGCAGGCGGCGGTCCGCAGCCACGGGGAGCTGCGCATCCTGGGCAGCCCGAGCTTCCTGTTCAGCTTCACATCGGACGACTTCGACATCTATCACGTCAACGACTTCATGCGGAAGAAGGGCTGGCGCTTCAACGGGCAGCAGTACCCGAACGCCCTGCACATGGCCGTCACCCGTCCCCAGACCAAGCCGGGTGTCGCCGAGGCCTTCGCCGCCGATCTGGCCGAGGCCGTGGCCTATGCCACCGAGCACGCCGCCGAGGTCCCGCACTCCGGCGCCGTCTACGGGGGCGTGGCCGGGGGGCTGACCGACGAGGCCGACGACTTCATCCGCATGGTCATGGCCGACATGATGGACGCCCAGCAGGCCATCCCCGCCGATGCCTGAGTCGTACCGCCGGCCGGCTCCGGCCCACGAGGGCTGTTCCCGGTGACGTCGCCGGCCGCCGGCCGGCGCGAGGACACCTGGGTGCTGGCCATCGACCTCGGTACCGGCGGACCCAAGGTCGGCCTCGTGTCCCTGGTGGGCGCCGTCGCCTGGCACGAGCACCGGGCCGTGCCGACCGATCGGGGGTCGCTGGACGCGGCCACCCAGGACGCCGGACTCTGGTGGGACCTCATCCGCGACTCGTCCCGTCGGGCCCTGGCGTCGGGCGTCGTCGATCCATCGACGGTGGTGGCGGTGTCGTGCACCGGCCAGTGGGCCAGCACCGTGCCCGTCGACGGTGGTGGCATCCCGGTCGGGCCCTGCCAGCTGTGGTCGGACACGCGCGGCGGTCCCCACAGCCGTGCAGTGATCGCCGGCCCCGTGGCCGGGTACGACCCGGTGGCCGCGGTCCGCTGGATCCGCCACAGCGGGGGTGCTCCCTCGACCTCGGGGGCGGACCCCATCGGGCACATCCTCCACCTCGAACGGGACGAGCCCGACGTGGCCCGGGCCGCCCGTTGGTACCTCGAGCCCGTCGACTACCTGTCGATGCGCTTCACCGGCCGGGCAAGCGCCTCCCCGGCTTCGATGGCCGGCGCCTGGCTCACCGACAACCGGCGACCGGAGCACCTCGGGTACGACCCGGTCCTGGTTCGGGCCAGCGGTGTTCCGGTGGAGAAGCTCCCGCCGTTAGTGGCGACCGCCTCGGTGATCGGCACGGTGCTGCCCGACGTGGCGACCGACCTCGGATTGCCCGACGGGGTGCAGGTGGTGGCCGGCACCCCGGACCTCCACTCGGCCTGCGTCGGCTCCGGCGCCGTGCTCGCCCTCCAGCCCCACGTGGCCATCTCCACCACCAGCTGGATCAGCTGTCCGTTCCCGAAGAAGAAGACCGACCCCTTCCGCCAGATGGCTACCGTGCCCGGCATCCTGCCCGGCTTGCGGCTCGTCGCCAACAACCAGGAGTCCGGCGGACGGGCCCTCGAGTGGTTCCGCGATGCCCTGGCCACGACGAGCGACCCGACCGACGGGCCACCCTCCTACGACGACCTGACGACTCTGGCCGCCACCGCCGCGCCGGGTAGTGGGAACGTGGTGTTCACCCCGTGGTTGGCCGGTGAGCGCTCCCCGATCGACGACCGCACGGCGCGGGGCGGCTTCCACAACCTGTCGTTGCGGACCACCCGGGCCGACCTGGCCCGGGCCGTGCTGGAGGGTGTCGCCCTCAACTCGCGCTGGCTGGCCGAAGGCGTCGAGCACTTCGTCGGCCGGAAGCTCGGCACGTTCCGGGCCATCGGCGGGGGGGCCTCGTCATCGCTGTGGTGCGCCATCTACGCCGACGTGCTCGATCGCACCGTCGAACAGGTGGCCGACCCGCTCCTGGCCAACCTCCGGGGCAGCGCCCTGATCGCCGGGCTCACCTTCGGGGCGGTGCAGCCCGGCGAGGTGCGCAATCTGGTGCCCGTGGCCGCCGCCCATCGGCCCGACCCGGACGCCACCGCCGTCTACGACCACCTTTTCGCCGAGTTCCCGAAGCTCTACAAGGCACAGAAGCGCACCTTCGCCCGCCTGGCCCGGTGACGAGCCCGTCCGACGGCCGTCACCCGTGGCTGGCCACGTCATGGGGGACGTCGAAGTCCCAGAGGTGGGCCGGCACCGGCGGGCCGAGCAGGAGGCCCTGAGCCCCGTCGCACCCGATCGCCCCGACCGCCCGCAGCTCGGCTGCGGACTCCACCCCCTCGGCCACCACGTCGATCCCCAGTCGATGGGCCAGGTCGACCACCGTGCGGATCACCGTGGCACCGTGTCCGTCCGACTCCAGGCCGGTCACGAACGCACGGTCCACCTTCAACCGGTCGATGGGGAGTCCCGGGAGGTACAGCAGGGACGAGTGCCCGGCACCGAAGTGGTCGAGGGCCACGCCGACCCCGAGCCCGCGCACCGCCTCCATGGCGGTCCCGATGCGGACGACGTCCACTACCAGGTCCTGCTCGGCCACCTCGAGCACCAGGTCGGCCGGGTCGAGTCCCGAGCGCCGGAGCGCGTCCTCCACATCCTCCAAGAACCCGGCGTCGTGCAACTGGCGGGCTGACACGTTGACCGACATCGTCAGGTCGGGAATCCGCTGCTGCCACTCCACGCACTGCGATGCCGCCTCTTCCAGCACCCACCGTCCCACCGGCACGATCTGGCGGCTCTGTTCGAGCATGGGCACGAACACGTGAGGGTCGACGGCACCGATCTCCGGGTGGACCCATCGGAGCAAGGCCTCCACTCCGGTCACCCCTCCGGGTGACCCACCGTCGAGGCGGACGATCGGCTGGAAGTCGAGCGTGAGGTCGCCCCGGCTCTGGGCCATCCGAAGCTCGTCAGCCAATCGCTCCTCGCGCCTCCGGTCGACCCCCCCGGCCACGTCGTAGACGGCGTAGCGGGCCGGACCACCCAATCTGGCCCGGTGCATCGCCGCGTCGGCCTGGGTCAGCACGGTCTCGGGATCCCGTGCGGACGTCACCTCGGCGATCCCGATGCTGACCGACGAATGGAGCTCCCGGTCCCCGACCGCAATCGGTGCGCACATCACCTGGTGGATGCGCTCGGCCAGGGAGCGGGCCGCCTCGTCCGGATCCTCCAGGTCCTCGGCGAGGATGACGAACTCGTCCGCGGTCAGTCGGGCCACCGTGTCCGAGACCCGCACGAGCTCGACCAGGCGGTGGGCCACCTCGACCAGCAGGGCGTCACCGGCCGTATGGCCGAATCGGTCATTGATGGCGGTGAAGTTGTCGAGATCGAGGTAGAGCACCATCGACCGGCTCATCCGGCGGGCACCGCTCCGGACCGCCATTCGCAGGCGGTCGGCCAGGAGGATCCGGTTGGGCAATCCGGTCAGGTCGTCGAACAGGGCATGGCGGGACGCGTCGGCCTGCAGTGCGAGGACCCGCTCCTGGAGAGACTGGGAACCGTTGTCGAAGGCACGCGCCATACGGATCAGGCCCCCGTCGCACCGCCGCTGCACGAAGGTCCGGGCCAGGCGCACCGTGTCGGCGTCGGTGCCCAACCGGGCGGCCTCGTCGGCCACGGCGGCATCGCACAGGTCGCGCCAAGCGAGATAGGCCCTGACCGCGGTGGGCAGGTCGGACTCGACCAGGATGGCCTGCATCGTCGCGCGGGAGCCCACCGGTTCCTCGGGAACAGGCACCTGCTCCCCCGTCGCCACCCACCGGCCCACCGCCTGGGTGGCCTGGCGGGCCGCCTCCTCGACCTCGGTGCGGATCCGGGCCGGGAAGTACACCCCCACTTCGGCGGCGATCCCGCCGGACCGGGCCTGGAGGGCGACGCCGAGCGCCGGCCGGTCGCCTCCTGCTGTGGCGGCCGGAGCCGTGTCCCCCTCATCGGAGAGATCGGTCACCGGGCTCGAACTCATCTATGCCAGTCATCGGCACCCCCGGTTGTCAACTTGATGGTCCCGAGGCGGGTCGTGGTGGCCCGGGGGGCACCCGTGTCTAGGGTGGGCCCGACGTCGGAGCGAGGGAGGGCCATGAAGGCAGCGGTGTACTACGAGACGGGTGGCCCGGACGTGTTCCGCTACGAGGACGTACCGGATCCGACCTGTGGTCCGGGCGAGGTGCTGCTCCGGGTGGAGGCGGTCAGCATCGAAGGGGGTGACACCCTCAACCGGTTGGGCGGCGACCTGGCCACCGTGCCCCACATCGTGGGCTACCAGTGTGCCGGCGTCGTGGTCGAGGTGGGCGAGGGAGTCGACAACCTGGCCGCCGGCGACCGGGTGGTCAGCGTCGGACTCGACGGCTCGCACGCCGAGTTGCGGGTGGCGGGGCGGGCATTCTGCTGGCCCATCCCGGACGGGGTCCCGACGGAGGAGGCGGCCTGCGTGCCCGTGCCATTCGGGACGGCCGACGACAGCCTGTTCGAGTTCGGGCGACTCCAGGCGGGCGAGACCGCCCTCGTCCATGCCGGAGCCAGCGGGGTGGGCATCGCGGCCATCCAGTTGGCCAAGCGGGCCGGTGCCCGGGTGCTGGCCACCGCGTCGAGCCCCGAGCGGCTCGACCGCTTGGCGGACCTGGGGCTCGACCACGGGATCGACTACTCCGCCACCGACTTCGTCGAGGCGGTGCGCACCCTCACCGACGGTCGCGGCGCCGATGTCATCGTCGACTCGGTCGGTGGGTCCAACCTGCAGCGAAGCCTCCACTGCCTGGCCTACCGGGGCCGGTGCGTCACCTTCGGAGACGCCGGACGGGAGACGCCGTCGACCCTCGACATTTCGACCATGCGGGCCAACAACCAGACGTTGGTGGGCTACTTCCTGGGGGCAGAGCTCTTCCTCGGCACCCGGGCCCATGCCATGATCGCCGGGCACCTCGACGACCTCGCAGCCGGGCGTCTGCGGGTGGTCATCGACCGCAGGTTCGCCCTCGAGGACGCAGGGGAAGCCCATGCCTACATCGAGAGCCGCCGGGCATTCGGACGGGTCCTGCTCGTCCCGTGATCGTCCGTCCCGCCACTCGCGACGACGTCCCGACGCTGGTCGGCCTCATCCGCGACCTGGCCACCTACGAGCGTGAGCCGGACGCCGTGGAGGTCGACGAGCACCTGCTCGCCGAGTCCCTGTTCGCCGAGTCCCCCGTGGTCTTCGCCAACGTGGCCGACGACGACGGGGCCGTGCTCGGCATGACCATCCACTTCCGCAATTTCTCGACGTGGACGGGCCGGCTCGGCATCTACCTCGAGGACTTCTACGTGCGACCGGAGACCCGCGGCCGCGGCGTGGGCACCGCGCTCCTGGCCGCGCTGGCCGGCGAGGCTCGGGCGCAGGGCTGCGCCCGGATCGACTGGTCGGTGCTGGATTGGAACGAGACCGCGCTCCGCTTCTACCGGTCCATCGGGGCGAGGCCCATGACCGGGTGGACGGGCTACCGCCTGGACGGCGACGCGCTGGCCCGGTTCGGCATCGAGCAGGACTGAGCCTGGCCTGCGAAGCCCGGAGGTCGAGGCCCGGAGGCCGGGGCCCGGGACAGCTCCGGATGTGGTGGTCCGTTCCGGACCAGGACTGTCAGATGGTGAAGGCCATGTTGGCCACCAGTTGGCCGCCGAGTCCGCGGTCCCCCGTGAACCGCACCCCGTCCTCCGCCTCCACTCCGGCATCGTGGCGGCCGCCGGTCAGTCGCAAGAAGTGCATGGCCGGTAGTTCGATGCCGACCGTCGGCTCGCCGTCGAGGGCGTCGACCACCGCGGCCCGTCCGTCGATCTGGACGAGGTAGGTGCGCGAGACCGGACCGGTCAGGTCGATGCGCACCCGGGAACCGTCGGGCATGCCCGCCTTGCGTCCGACGATGTACCCGAGCCCGGTGGCCACTTCGTCGAGCGACGACGCCAGGTCGTCGGCCCCCTCACGGGCCGGCATCCCCAGAGCGAGCCGAATGTCCTGCTCGTGGAGGTAGCAGTCGAAGTGCCGGATCCGCATGAACCGCCCGTACGTCTCGTCCTTGCCCGCCGGCGTCCACGACGGGGCGTCGAACTCGGCCTGGCTCATGGCATCGAGTTCGGCCAGACGGCGGGAGGTGACCTCCTCCAGCCTGGACACGATCTCGGATCCGGTGAGGCCGCGGTTGGCCTCGACCCACACCTCGTTGGCCTCGGCGATCGGATTGCGCATGTGGGACAGGTGGGAGAGGTCGACCTCGGGGACCGGATCACCGAGCAGCATGGCCTCGGCCCCGATGACGTGGCTGACCACGTCACGGACACTCCAGCCCGGCAGGCACGTCGGGACCGCCCACTGCGCCCCGTCGAGGGTGGCACCGAGCTCGACCAACACCCGGTACTCGTTGCGCAGGAGGTCGACGGTTGCGTTCTTGTCCAAGATGGTCGCCATGGCGCCACCGTAGTGGCCCCGGTCCGGGCCCTCCGGCCCATCCGGGGGCCACGTTCGGCCCCCGGATTCCGGGCGGGGACCCCGGAGCCGGCCACCGTGACCCGGCACCAAGGGTTGCCTCGGGCTAGCGTCGTGGCATGAACTCTCGATTCGCGCGACTCGCCCTGGCCGGTGTCCTCGTGACCACCGGACTTGCGGTCGGCATCGTCGCCTCCCGGGCCGGGGCATCGTCGCCCCGGCAGTCCACCATCTCCATGGAGGGCGCCTCGTACCGGCCGTCCGCCCCCGCGGGGGGCACCGACGACTACCACTGCACCCTCATCAACCCCCACGTGACCAAGAGCTCGTACATCGTGAAGGCGCAGTTCTTCCCGAACAGCGTCGAGGTCCACCACGCCATCCTCTTCCTCATCCCGCCCAATCTTGCCGCCCGGGCCCTCGCCGACGACAAGGGCGGCAAGGGCTGGACCTGCTTCGGCGAGTCGGCCCTGCCCGGCACGGCGTCGCTCGGACAGATCTCCAACACGCCGTGGCTCACCGCCTGGGCACCGGGCCACGGCCAGGACGTGGAGCCGGCGGGGACCGGCGTGTGGTTACCCGCCGGCAGCCTCGTCGTCGAGCAGATCCACTACAACCTCCTGCGGGGTGACAAGCCGGTCCGGGCCAAGCTGCAGCTGACCACGGTGCCCGCATCCACGCCGCTCCAAGCGCTCCAGCTCGACCTGCGCCCCGCCCCGCCCGATGTCCCGTGCCCGGCCACCGTGACCGGAGCGCTGTGCGACCGCACGGCCTCGCTGGCCGACCTGTCCAAGCGCTTCGGCCCGTGGGCCGCCACCTTCGACAACATCATCGAGCAAGCCTGCGGCCGCAATCCGGTCGATCCGCCGGCCGGCGACTCGACCTCGTGCACGTGGCCGATCCGCGGCGGCCAGACCATCGTCCGCCTCGGGGCCCACATGCACCTCACCGGCCGGTCGTTGCAGATCATCCTCGACCCGGGCACCCCGAACCAGAAGACCCTCCTGGACGTCAAGAACTTCAACTTCGACTACCAGAAGTCGTACACGTTGGCCCACCCGGTGATGACCCATAAAGGCGACACCCTCGAGGTCAGCTGCACCTACGACCCCAAGCTGCGCCAGGAGCTACCCCAACTACGCAAGCTCCCGGCCCGCTACGTGGTGTGGGGCGACGGCTCGTCCGACGAGATGTGCCTGGGCCTGGTCCAGACGGTCAAGGGCGCCTACAAGCCCTGACGCCGGCCGGGCGGGACCGCCGCTCGGCGGCGCACGGCGTCAGTCGCCGGCCCAGCACCCGAGGATCACGTCGGCCACGGTGACGGACACCGCGGACGCGCTGGTCGGCGGCACCCCGAACTGGGGCGGCAGGCCGGTGTTGTCCACCAGCAGCACCTTCCAGTCCTTGCGCACCACCACGGAGCCGTCGGTCGTCTGGAATCCCGCCTGACCGAGCGCCTCGAGGTCCCGGGACTTGCCGAGGCGGGCGGCCAAGTCGTCGTAGTAGGCGGTGGTCTCGGCCCAGCTCGACAACTCCTTGACCGACACCTCGAACGAGCCCGTCGGCTGCGCGGAGGGGTAGGCGTAGGTGCACGCGTAGCGGTGGTCCGACCAGGTGGGGGGCGAGACCTGGGCGGTCTCGCCGAGCGCCGAAGCCATCTCGCGCTGGGCTTCGTGCGAGCACACCTGGACCGAGATCGAGGAGGGGACCGCACCGGCCGGCTTGGGTGCCTGCGTGGTGGACGGACTGCCGCTCGGCGTTCCACCCGAGCAGGCGGAGGCCGCCAGCCCGGCCACGAGGAGGAGGGCCAGAGGTCTGCCGCGCACGGGACGAGGGTAGCAGCGGGCATCTGGGCGGTTCCGTCGCTCACCGTCCTCCGTCCGTAGCGTTCCGGGCACGATCGACCCTGGCCATGAATTGCGGCAGGCACACCCGGCGCAGAGCCGGGTCAGACAGCCGGGGGCTCCAGGATCCCGACCAGCTCCACGTGCTCGGTCATGGGGAACAGATCGAATGCCCGCAACGACCGCAGCGTCCACCCGGCGTCGAGGGCGACCCGCAGGTCGCGGGCGAAGGGGGCCGGATCACACGACACGTAGGCCACCCGGCGCGGCGGCGGATCGAGCGCGACCAGGGCCGCCATCACGGCACGGCCGGCACCGGCCCGAGCCGGATCGAGGACGACGAGGTCGGGACGGCCCAGCCGACGCGAGACCAGGGCCGCGGTCACGTCGGCCCGCGCGATCTCGACGTGCACCAGGCCGGCGGTGTTCGTTTTGAGGTCGGCGATCGCCGGTCCGCTCCGCTCGACGGCCACGACCGAACCGTCCGGCCCGACCACCCGGGCCAGGGCCACGGTGAACAGCCCGGCTCCGGCGTACAGGTCGGCCACCCGCTCGCCCGGCCGCGCCGCCAATCCCTCCAGGACCACCTGCGTAAGCACCGGTCCGGCCGCCGGGTGCACCTGCCAGAACACCCCGGCCCCGACGACGAACCGGTTGCCGTCGACTTCGACCTCGACGTGGTTCGGGGCCCGCAGGGTCCGGCCCTTCCACACCAGGCCCACGTCGAGGTCGGGCAGGCCGTCGAGGCGCTCCTTGCCCGTCTCCACCAAGACCACCGGCGTGCCGCCATCGGGCGAGACGAGGACCTCGAGCTGGCGGGCGCCCTTCCAGTTGACCGAACCGACTGCCGCGGCGTTGACCCCGTCCGTGGCGATCGGGCAGTGGTCGACCCGCTCGATGTCGTGGCTCCGGTGTCGCCGGAGGCCGATCCCTCCGTCCCGGTCGACGGCGAACCCGACCCGGGTCCGCCAGCCGAGGCCCCCGGGGGAGCCGTCGACCTCCTCGACGGCCACCCGCAGGTCGAGCCCGGCCAGCCGCGACAGCTGCTCGGCCACCAGGTCCTCCTTGAGTCGGCGTTGGGCCGCCGACTCACGTGCTGGAAATCGCAGCCGCCGCACTTCCCGGGACCGGCGTGGGGGCAGGCGGGGGCGACCCGGTCGGGTGAGGCCTCGACGACGTCGATGGCGTCGGCCCGCAGGAACGAGGTTGCCTCCGAGGTGATCCTCGCCCGGACCCGCTCACCGGGCAGACAGTGACGGACGAAGACCACACGGCCATCGGGGGCCCGGGCCATGCACCCCCCTCCGGCCGCGATGGCGCCGACTTCGAGGTCGAGGACGTCGTCGGGCACCGATACGGCAGGGGGCATGGCCCGGTTCTTAGCACCAGACGGGTGGCCGCCCGGTTGCGGGCGACGCACGGCGGGCCGGAGGCGACGGCGATACGGTGAGGCCGACGGCGCCGCCACCGGACGGCGACCGACGCACCGGGAGGAACACGTGGACATCGACGAGGCGCTCTACACCACGCGGGCCATGCGCCGGGTGAAGCCGGACCCGATCCCGATGGCGGTGCAGGCGAAGATCCTCGATGCCGCCATCCGGGCCCCGTCCGGCGGCAACACCCAGAACTGGCGCTTCCTCCTGGTGGACGACAAGGACGTCATCGGCCGGATCGCCCCGCTCTATCAGCACGCCATCGGCGAGCTCTGGGAGACCGTCTACGCCGACCGACTGGCTGCCGCCCAGGCGGACCCCGACGCAGACGAGAGCGTGCAGATGCTGAAGGTCCAGCGCTCCGCCCAGTGGTTGGCCGATCACTTCGCCGAGGTCCCCTTGTTCCTGTTCGCCTTTGTCCAGGGCGATCCGACCGGCGGTTCGATCTACCCGGCCGTGTGGAGCGCCCAGCTGGCCGCCCGGGCCCAGGGGGTGGGCAGTTCACTGACGGCCGTCCTCGGCTTCTGGCATCCCGACGAGACGTTCGAAATCCTCGGTGTTCCCACCGACGAGCAGTGGATCATGGCCTGCTGTGTGAGCTTCGGCTATCCGACGGGCCGGTGGGGCGTTGCCGCCCGGCGACCCGTCCAGGAGGTCTCCTACCGGAACCGGTGGGGGTCGCCCGTGGGGTTCAAGGCGGACGAGCCGCTCTGGTCACCGGCCGCGCCCTGAGCCCGGCGCAACCGCCCGATCCGGGCAAACCTCCTGGTCAGCGCGCCGCTGCTAGAGTCGTCGACCAGAGTCATGGGGCTGTAGCTCAATGGTAGAGCCTCTGATTTCCAAGGACCACGCGGGATAGGATTGCCACAACACCTTGCGGGTGTAGTTCAATGGCTAGAATCTCAGATTTCCAATCTGATCATGCGGGTTCGATTCCCGTCACCCGCTCCAGATCGACTGCGCCGAATCCGAACGCGGTTACACTTTTGCCATGGAAGTGCCACAAACTGGGCGCCAGAAGGGTGAGACGTACCGCCAGTTCGTGACGCTCTACCGGCCGGTCAAAGGCTCGAAGTACTACCGGCTGCTTTGGACCGATCCGGTCACCGGCAGGCGTCGTGAGCGCAAGGGCGGCACCACCTTGGCCGGCGCCCGTGCCAAGGCCGACGAGATCGTGGCACAACTCATGCAGGGCTCACCGCCGGAATCAGCCCGGGCCAACATGCTTGCTCGAGACGCTTTTGCTATCTACGTCCAGATGGATCAGCACCCCAAGTGGCAAGAGCGGGAACAGCAAAACCAGGTGAGCCGCTACCGGGTGTGGTTCGATCCGATCCTCGGCAACAAGCGCTGCTCCCAGCTGCACAGATCCGACCTCGAAGCGATCCTGGCATCCATGCGGGACTCGACCAAGCCGGACCCGGCCAACCCCGGAGGCCCGGAGATCTCCCGTGAGATCAAGCCCACCACGATGCAGCGCTGTCGCTCCCAGCTCGGTCAGTGGGCCCGCTGGCTGCACGAGAACGGTTACACCACCAGCAACATCGCCACGGGACTGGACCTGGCGAAGTTCCTTCCACGACGCACTGAAGCGATCGACCCGTTGGCCCCGATCGTCCCGCCATCCCTGATCCCGTCCCAGGAACAGTGCACCGCCCTGGCCAACGCTCTCGATCTCGGTACAACTCCCTGGTGGGGTCTGGCATGCCGGATCGCCTCCACGGTCGGACCCCGGTACGGCGAGTTGGCTGCAATGGACGTAGACAGCGTGAACCTGACGAATGGAACGCTGTCGATTCGTCGGTCATTGATCCCGGTGCCCAACAGTGTCGCCAATCCCCTCGGTTGGAAGTGGGGAGTACCCAAGAACAAGCAGCTTCGCCAGGTGCCGATCCTGGCCGCGTGGCACGACGCCCTCGAAGCTCGGATGGCCGAGGTTGAAGTGGAGCATGAACTGGGCCGCAATGAGTATCGCCTCCTGTTCCCGTCGCTTCGGGGAAAGCCTTATCGACAGAACAACTGGTACGGGAGTACCTACCGAAAGGCCGTTGAACGACTGCCCGACGGAACCTGGCCGTTCACCTGGCACGCCACTCGACACGCCGCCGCATCCTGGATGCTGCACACGGACGGGATGCTCGAAGTCAATGTGGCCACAATCCTCGGACACAGCGATCCACAGTTCACCCGAGCCCGCTACCTGGGTGTCGAAACCAGCTACTTGGCGCAGAGTGCTGGGCTCCTGAACGCCGCTCTCGGCTGATCTGTCCCTACGCAATTGCTCGAGCAATCGCGAACTCCCTAGTCAGACGACTGCGCCCGTCTTTGTGGTGTCCACGGTCAGGCCATGACCAAGTACCTAACACCGCAGGAACTGGCCGGCGCACTCGGAGTGCCGACACGGGGACTCGCAAGCCGAGTAACCACCCTTGGCATTACCCCGATCAAGATCGGGCACCGGACCTACCGCTACAACATCAGCGAGGTCGAGATGGCGCTGGCGAATGCTCATGATGCCGTTTGCCACCAGCCCCAGGAGTCACGGGGGCTCCAGCTCACCGGAGGTCGGCGCAAGTGAAGCCGACCCCGGAAGAGTTGGAGGACGCAAAGTTCCACAGCCTTGACATCGAGGTCTATAAGGACCATCGACGGCAGGGAACCGAACACGGCACTGCAATGATCCTGGCAATCCTGACCCAGGTGCTCCACCTATGAGCGGCCCCGCACCAATTCGTTGCACCAACTGCGGCGAACCCGGCCCCTGGCTGCTCGTACGGACCTACCGCTACAGCGGCACACAGGGCGAGGCGGCACTGACTGCCAGTGCCATCAAGGCCGAGCACGTCCTCACCTCCAACATCAATGCCCAACTCACCGGAGGTCGACGCCGATGATTTCTACAGTTGGGTCAGCCACGAATCACAAGGGCACAGGTTCGGCGTGCCGATGCCGCTCAAGCTGGAAATCACCGTGGGTCACGTCGTGAGGGTCGAGCCACATGACCCGATTGTCGCCGGCATACTCGAAGCCGAAGCGGCGGGAATCTCCATCGAGGAGTACCTAAAGCCCATCGATAGAGGCGTTACTCCTCATGAATTGATGGAGGCCGTCTTGTGCGATTGCTACCTCGACGAATACGCAGAGACCCGTCACGAAGGTCAAGTTCACGCCGATGCCATGGCTCACAGCGTGGAGGATTGGAAGTCCCCAGCGATCGAACTCACCGACGAGGAGTTTCGTGACCGATATTTAGCTCTTCTTGACTCACCCGACATCACTCGGTCCTGGTAGCGACATCACAATGAACACCCTGCCGCTTGATCCAGTGACTGCCGGTGCATTGGCAGCTGACGAAGCTGGGCTTCCCATCGATAAGTACGTGGCCATGGTGGACCATGGCTATGACCCTGATGAGATTGTCGGAGCGACACGGTCAGGTTGCTACATGGATACGTACGTGTATGTGCGGGAAGACGGAGAGAGCCATCTCATCGCAATGATCATGTCCGTTGGTCAATGGCATCACCCTCGGTACGACAAGATCAGCCCTCAGATGAAGGACCTTGAGTATCGCCGGGCCTTCCACGAGGACACACCGATCTTATTTGAACGTCATCTCTAGGTAGGAATCCGGCACTTCTGGCATCAGCGGAGTCTGGCGGCACAGGAGTCAAGATCGCCAGCCCTTCACTTCAGGCCATCCAGAACTTCTGGAACTGCTCAGCACTGGCGGCAGGAGGTACGCCTCGCCAGTCAGCGGCCCAGGCGCGAACCCCACCGTTTCCATGCGAAGTTGCGATCAATGCTGCAGTGTCCTCCTAGTCGACGTCCTGCTCAACCGGAGAATCGTCGACATGGGGTTGGACGGCAGGCTCCGCTACGGGCGACCGATGACAGCCCTTCAGTCAGACCCACGATCGGCAGAAGCCGTCGATCCACTCGCTCGACATTTGAGAGCACGAAGACTTGCTCCGAGGAGGTAAGTGTGACGAAGTCCCTCGGTAGCACCATCGGTCGAAGACCTTCGCCCGCTCGAGCACGATCGGTGGCTCGCATGATCTCATCAACACAGGTTTCCTCGTGACTGTTCAGGTCCCCTGACCGCACCGTCCACGACCTGCAACTACGACGCGCGTATCGTTGGGAATTCCGGCCGACGACTCTCCCCCCAGTGGTGACGCT
>Ga0209483_1001177_pt1 | contig 20381 bp, 17 predicted proteins | sample NGEPerA_FD_184508 | JGI IMG/M metagenome (GOLD analysis project Ga0209483, IMG submission 184508) | Arctic peat soil microbial communities from the Barrow Environmental Observatory site, Barrow, Alaska, USA - NGEE PermafrostL2-A... | ecosystem: Environmental > Terrestrial > Soil > Wetlands >... | reverse complement strand
GTTCCTCGTCGCCGAGAGGAGCCTCTTTTCCCCCTCGGTGCGTGTTGGCAAGCTCAAACTACCCGTACCCACAATTCCCGCGAAGTTCCACCCGCGCGGCGCCGCTCGCACGTTACGCACGGCATAACCCAGCTTCCATTGCCACGCTCCGTATCGCCCTGGCGCGATCCATCCTGCGGCAACTTCCCGGCTGCCCTTTTTGTGGCGCTCTGCGTTTATAACACAGTAGTACTAGCAGCCCGTGGTGAAAGCGATCGCACTGGCAAACCTGGGACAGCCAGCGAATTTCCGCGCACTGTGTAGTCGTGTTTTCTTTAGTTTGTGCGCGCGAAAATTCGAAGGCAGTCCCTGGTTTGCGCGATGACCATTTCTGCCACGGGCTGCTAGGCTAGGACTCTACCTCATTCAGGACCGGGAGTTCGCTAGATTTAGCGCATTGCGGGCTTGACCGCGCTTTAGGTGTCATAAGCTGAGATCTCAGTCATGACCGGCTGAATGATCAAGGTCAAGTTATAGGTGGGCTAAAGCAAAGCGTCTGGTGGCGCTACCTAAGCTAGCCAGTCTTCTTACCATTTAGTGTGTGTGCTGGCCGAGCTGATCGACCGCAGCAACCGGCCCGCGCGGTCGTTTTGAGCGGGGGCCGATGACGACCTGGTCCCGCACGATGTGGTTAAAAAGTGCCAAACACCTTCGGTTCTGGACGGTTGCTATGTAGAGGCGCGACACGAGGTGGTCAGTCATCTCGACTTTTCCTTTTTTCATGATTATATAATCGACAAACCAGGGACATACCCTTAGGGCTGGACCCTCAAGCGTTCAGAAGCTCAGTTCGCCGCTGCCAATTTCAAACCTTAGGCTGCCGCAGGCTGGCCCCATTGTTGCGTTGGGCTGCGATTCTACCGGGCACCAGTTCATTGGTCCAGTCAAGGAGCGTCCAGTCCAACGGATTCACGCAGCGCATCCTGAAGTCGGATGAGTAGAACTGATTATCTTCGCCTTTGATAATATGCCTGGGCCGACTGTGCATTGCCTGCGAAAGAACAAAGTCGTGTTGGCCGTTGTTACGGACTACTCTCTTGGCGAATTGCCACCAAGCTTTGGGCGTAAACTTCCAAATCGTTCCAAACTCGCAGGCGTAGACAAATTGCATTCCCGGCGCTTCTCCCGCGCTCCAAGTTTGGAATTGAGCATCTTCAGCATAGTTCCCGAATAACTTCTTCAGTTCTGTAGATGTCATCGGGACAATCTCCTGCTGGCTCATGCCGGTCACTACAAGTCTACACCCTTGTACTCTACGAAGCGTTTAGGCTTGCAGCGCGTGAATGGAATCGATCCCAGTGTTGCTCAGTACCGTAGTCATGAGTTCGAGCGCCCGTTTGTGGATCTGGGAAACACGACTTTCATTGATATCGAGCTTCCCGCCGATCTCTCTCATCGTTAGCTCTTCGGCGTAATACATCTGCACCACCTGCCGGTAACGCTCGGGCAATGTCTTAATCGCTTCCCCAAGCGTGCTGTGCAATTCTTGCTGTACACAGATGAAGTCGGGCTGGGTCTCGCGCTTACTGGGCAAATCCAGCGGGGGGAGATCGTCGAATTGCTTTGGGCTGGTGTCAGCCGATATGGGACCGATATTCTCCAGGTCAAGCGTCATCGCATACCAGCGGTCCATGTTCATACCCAACTTCTCCGCGAGCTCTGACCCCGTGGGAGCGCGAAGGAGCACCGCCGTAAGGTCATGCTTGGCGGCCTCTACTTGTTTGTGCTTCCGTCGAGTGTCACGTGAGGCCCAGTCGAGCTGCCGTAAGCTGTCCAGAATCGCTCCTCGGATACGGTGCTTGGCATACGCCGAAAAAACCTCCTGTTTATCGGCATCGAACTTATTGGCCGCGTCCAAGAGGCCGACTATCCCGGCTTGCACTAGGTCGTCCAGGTCAACATGTACCGGAACCTTCTTATGTACGTTTATTGCGATCGCCTTGACGAGCCGAAGATGCTCCAGCACAAGGCCGTCGCGATTGGCGAGTTTGGCCGTCTGCAACGCGCTTGCCGCGGCTATCGCACGAGGAAGCGCACGATGATGCTGACTGGTTTTATCTGACAGGGTGGGCGCTCCACGCTTTCGCGAGGGAGCCTTGCGTATAACTCGCGTGTAAATCGCTTTAGTTGTCGTCATGGTTACGACTATAGTCGGCGTTAGCTTCTGCCAAAGGCCCCAAAGAGGGGGACGGGAGTAGTCCTTTGGGGGTAGTGGCTAATTCTCCTGGTAGGGCACTGCCCGGCTCCGGAGTTCCGGCAGCGCTAGAGCTTCCATATCAAAGGATTACGCGGGATTGAGCATCCAGGGAGGGGGTGCGCTTCGGATCTCGCGGGAGTATACTATAAACGCGCTATAACTATGTTCGTTTCAACGCGCAGGATGTTCTTGAAGGCCGCCTCAGCGGGTCTGGCGGCTCCTTATGTCTTCGCGCAAACCCCGAAAATCACGAATACGCCGCTGGGCGGCAACCTGTACCTGCTCGGCGGGGCCGGAGCGAACGTGATCGCGCTCACGGGATCCGACGGCGTCGTGATGATCGACGGCGGGCTGGCGCAAACTGCCGATGCGCTGGCACAGGCCGTGGCTGCGCTGCCGAAGAGCGGCCCGGTGCGGACCTTATTTAATACGCACTGGCATCCCGAGCAGACCGGCTCCAACGAGAAACTGGGCATGGCCGGCGCCACCATCATCGCCCAGGAGAACACGCGGCTCTGGCTGCAGCAGAACATCACCTGGCCCTGGAACGGACAGAAATTCAAGAAGCTTCCCAAGATCGCCCAGCCCAACAAGACCTTCTACGACCAGGGCGCCCTCGATTCCGGAATCCGGTACGGATACATCTCCGACGCGGCGCATACGGACGGCGATCTCTACGTCTATTTCCCGCAGCAGAACATCCTTGCGGTGGGCGACGCCGCCTACGGACAGGGCTGGCCGGTGGTCGATTGGTGGACCGGTGGCTGGATTGGCGGCATTGTCGGCGGACTGCAACGCATCCAAAGCGTGGCATCCAAAGATGGAAACCGCGATACGAAGATCGTTCCCTCGCAGGGTCCCGTGCTCAGCCTTGCCGACATCGCCGAGCAGCTCGATATGTATGGCACGATCTACGACCGTCTGAACCAGATGCTGAACCAAGGACACAGCCCGTCGGAAGGCGTCGCGGCCAAGCCGGCCAAGGAATACGAAGCCAAGATGGGCAACCCGGATGAATTCATTCGCCGCTCTTTCGAGAGCCTGTGGGCTTATCTTTCGCCGGACGCTTAGGGAATCATGAAAACGATGCGACATATTAAGCTTAAGCGCACAGGCGCGACGGCGTTTGGCGCGTCCGTTGTGCGCGGTAAGAAAAGGATCTTGATTCCCGTGATTGCCGCCCTGGGCCTGATTGCCCTCTTTGCCGTGCCGTCTCGTAGTCAAGCCCAGAGCCAGGCGCCGGATCCAGCTGACGCACAGCTGGCCACCATCAAGCAATACTGCGTGGGCTGTCACAACGACCGAGCCAAGACCGGCGGAGTCAGCTTCCAAGGCATCACGGCCGCAACCATCGCCCAGGACCCCGAGCGTTTCGAGAAGGCAGTCCGCAAGCTGCGGGGCCGCGTCATGCCGCCTCCGGGTAACAAACAGCCGGACGGCAAGGCGGTCGACTCACTGGTCGCGTTTCTCGAAGGTTCGCTCGACAAGATTCCCACCCAGGCGTACATCACCGATCAAGTGGTACTGCACCGATTGAATCGCAAAGAGTACGAAAACGCGGTCCGCGACCTGCTTTTGGTCGACGTCAACGGCGCCGACCTGCTGCCGGCAGATGACGTCGCGCAGGGCTATGACAACATCGCGTCCGCCCTGCAGGTTTCGCCTTCCTTCATTGAGCAATACGTGCTGGCGGCCCACAACGTCGCGCTCACGGCGCTCGGCAAGCGCGACGCCCGCGCGCAGGGCTGGACGTTCCACGCAGGTTCCGGCAATCAGCTCACGCACGTTCCGGGATTGCCTCTGGGGACCCGGGGCGGCATTCTCGCGAACGTGGAGCTCCCCGCCGACGGCCAATACAACATCAACATCGCCGACATGGCCACCCATATCTGGGGCAACGGCATGGAGTACGAGAATCCGCTGGTGGTCACACTCGACAACAAGATCGTCTATCAAACGGTGATCGGCGGCGAAGAAGACATGAAGCTTTACGATCAGGTGCAAAACGGCGCACTCGATCGCGTCAATGCCCGCCTGAAAAACATCAAGTTTGAGGCCACGGCCGGACCGCACAAGATCGGCGTCACGTTCCGTCGCCAGAGTTTCGCCGAATCCGACGATCAATTGCAGATACTGACGCCCGGCGGCGGGCAGGATCGTTCCTACCGCGTGAGCTCGTTCCAGCTTCTGGGTCCCTTCGATGTGAAAGGCCTCAGTTCCACGCCCAGCCGCGACCGCATCTTCATCTGCAATCCGGCGAAAGACAAAACCCCCGAAAACAAAGCAAAGACGCCGGAAGCCTGCGCAAGAGAGATTTTCTCGGCTCTGGCGAAGCGGGCTTATCGCCGTCCGGTAACCAGCGACGACCTCGCGGAACTCATGCAGTACTACGCCGATGGCGTGAAGCAAGCCGGTTCTCCGGCCGAGAGCAGCGCAAGGTTTGAGTCCGGCATCCGCAGTGGTGTCACGGGAATTCTGGCGAGCCCGTTCTTCCTGTATCGCGGCGAGCGCGTCCCCGCGGGGCTGAAGCCGGGCGCAAAGTACCCGATCACGGATCTGGAACTCGCGTCGAAACTTTCATTCTTCCTGTGGAACTCGATTCCCGACGAGGAACTGCTGGATCTCGCCATCAAGAACAAACTCAGCGAACCCGTTAGTAAACCCGGCCAAGCATCGACGCTCGACAGGCAGGTCGTGCGCATGCTGGCCGATCCGCGATCGAAGACACTGGCGAGCAACTTCGTGTTTCAGTGGCTCGACATGACCCGGCTCGACGCAGTCGTTCCGGATACCAACGTCTTCCCGTATGCCTCCGGCCGTATGGATCCGCGTCAGGATTTCCGCACCGAGCTCACGCTGTTTGCCGACAGCATCTTCCGTGACGACCGCAGCATCGTGGATTTGCTGCGTGCGAGCCATACGTACTTGAATGAGCGCCTGGCGCTGCAATACGGCATTGACGACGTGAAAGGCGATGAGTTCCGCCGGGTGGAGCTGAAAGATTCCGCGCGATGGGGCTTGCTGGGCAAGGGCGCCATCCTGATGGCGGCTGCCTATCCGAACCGTACGTCCCCCGTGCTCCGCGGAAAGTTCATCCTGGCCGACCTTTTGGGCGTCCCGCCGGCCAACCCTCCCCCCAACGTGCCGACCTTGAATGACAAGGACATCGGCACCACCAAAGCGCTCACCGTCCGCGAGTTGATGGCCAAGCACCGCGCCAGCCCGACCTGCTCGGCCTGCCACTCCGTCATGGACCCGCTTGGCTTCGCGCTCGAGAACTTCGACGCGACGGGAATGTGGAGAGACAAGGACCGCTTTGCCGGCACGGTCATCGATTCCGCCGGCGAATTGCCCGACGGCACCAAAATTAACGGGCCCGACGATCTCCGCAAGGCGCTGCTGCGGCGGCCCGATCAGTTCGTGCAGGCGTTTGTGGAGAACCTATTGACGTATGCGATAGGCCGCACACGCGAGTACTACGACATGCCGACCGTCCGCACGATCGTGCGCGACACGGCGGCCAAGGATTACAGGTTTTCGGCCATCGTTGAGGCCGTGGTCCATACCGAACAGTTCAGGATGCGCCGCGTACCGCAGCCGGTGCAGAGCGCGAGCAGCGCACAGGCCGCCGCGGGGCGTACCGTTGCGCAAGTAACAAGATAGGGAGCAAATAAGGAGACGCCGTCATGTTCATATTCAAAAAACACATTCCACGCCGCGAAGCCTTGAAGGGAATCGGAGCCACCATTGGACTGCCCATCCTGGGAGCCATGTTTCCCGCCGCCACCGCATCGGCGCAAACTCCTGCTGGAAAGACCGTAAAACGCTTTGCCTTCGTGGGGTTCCCTCATGGTGCGATCATGGATCGCTGGTCGCCGAAGCAAACCGGGACAGACTACGTCATGTCGCCGATCCTCAAGCCCCTGGAGCCGTTCCGCCAGCACATGACCATCGTGTCCGGTTTGCGCAACAAGCCTGCGGAAACCCCCGAACCCCACGCCTACATCGAGCAAGGCTGGTTGACCTGCATAAAGCCCTGGGACTTCGGCAAGGCCGGTCCGGACTCCGGCGTGAGCTGCGACCAGATCGCCGTCCGCTACATTGGACAAGACACGCGTCTGCCGTCGCTCGAACTCACCGCCGCTCAGGGCAGCGCCCGCCTGGCATGGCGCACGCCGACCCAATCGTTGCCGCAGGAAGGCAACCCGCGCGCGGTCTTCCAGAAGCTCTTCGGCGAGGGCGACACGGATCAGGAACGCGCCCAGATCCTGGCCGAAACCGGCAGTATCCTGGATCGCGTGACGGGAGAGGCGAAACGCCTGCAGGCCAGCCTCGGCGTGCAGGACCGCAGCGTGGTCAGCGACTATCTCGACTCGGTTCGCGAGATCGAGCGCCGCGTGCAGATGGCTGAGAAGCAGAACAACCCCGAGTTGGTGATTCCGGACGCGCCGGTGGGCACGCCCAACGATATCACCGAGTATTTCAAGTTGATGTTCGACCTGATGGCCCTGGCCTTCCAGGCTGACATCACGCGCGTGATCACGTTCTCCATGGATCGCGAAGCCAGCATGCGCACGTACACGAATTTGGGCATTTCCGAAGGGTTCCATCCGCTGTCCCATCACGGCAACAATCCCGAGAAGATGGACAAGCTGGTGAAGATTCAGAACTACCACGCGCAAGTGTTTGCCGCATTCATCAAAAAGATCGGGGCCGCGAAAGAAGCCGACGGCACCGTGCTCGATCATTCCACGATTCTCTTTGGCAGCGACATGAGCAACAGCGATCGCCACAACAACGATCCGCTACCCAACGCGATCCTGGGACACGCGAACGGAAAGATCAAAGGCGGCCAGCATCTGAGGTATCCCCAGGATTCACGTCACGGCGACCTGCTCTTTACGTTGCTCGAGCGCAATGACATTCCGGTGAAATCCATCGGCGACAGCACCCAGGGCCTTTCGGAGGTCTAGGCATGCGGTCTCCGTTGTTCGCGGGTTACTCAATAGGCGCCATCGCAGTCCTGCTGGCCGGCACATCGATGATGGCGGCGCCCGATGCGACTCTGACGCTGTTGGACGCGGCGGAATCCGGCGAACACGTCGCGGCCATGAGCCTGGCGGGAGCCAAGGGCACGAACGTGAATGCCCAGGGCGCCGATGGCACCACCGCCATCATGTACGCCGCGGCGAACAACGATGCCGAGCTTGTACGTGCTCTGATCAAGGCCGGCGCGAATGTCAAACTGGAGAACCAGTTGGGCACGTCGGCTCTTACCGAAGCGGCGATCATCGGCTCCGCGCCGGTCATTGACGCACTGCTCAAGGCCGGCGCCGATCCCAATTTCAAAACTCCTGACGGCGAAACTCCGCTGATGGCTGCCGCGCGCAGCGGCAAGGTGGACGCGGCCAAGGCGCTTCTGGATGCGGGAGCCGACATCAACGCCAAGGAAACCTGGGGCGGACAATCCGCGCTCATGTGGGCCGCCGCGCAGAGCCAACCCGACATGGTGAAGTTCCTCGCCGCTTGGCATAACCAAAGCGGGGGCGCGAACCTGAACGATCACGGCAAAATTGATCAGTGGCAGCGTAAGGTCATCCGGGAACCTCGTCCGAAGGACATGAACAAGGGCGGCTTTACTCCGCTGCACTATGCCGCGCGGGAAGGTTGCGCGGCCTGCGTTCAGGACCTGCTGGCCGCCGGCGCCGATCCCGATTCCGAAGATCCGGACCGCGAGACGCCGCTGCTTCTCGCGCTGGAAAACTTGCATTTCGACACAGCCGCCGTGCTCGTGAAAGGCGGTGCGGATCTCGACAAGTGGGATCTCTTCGGCCGCTCGCCGGTCTATATGGCGGCCGACGTCAGCACGCTGCCGATGAAAGGGAACGGCGCGGTAGCCGTCCTTCCGAGTCCGGACAAGCTCACGGCCGTGGATGTGGGGCGCATGATGCTCGAACGCGGCGCGGATCCGAATATTCAATTGAAGCGGCGTCCGCCGTATCGCGACGTCCCGCAGGATCGCGGGGGTGACAACATGCTCGCCCAGGGTGCCACGCCTCTTTTGCGCGCGGCGCGCGGCGGCGATGACAAGTTCGTCGCGCTGCTGTTGGAGTACAAGGCGCTGGTCGATTTGCCGAGCAAGGAAGGCATCACGCCGTTGATGGCCGCCGCCGGTGTCGACTACGGCACACGCGTCACGCGCGGGCGTAACCGAACCGACGAAGGCGTGCTCGCCACCATGGCTCTCCTGATCAAAGCCGGCGCGAATGTGAATGCCCGCGACATCCTGGACCGCAATCGCGGTGGTTTCGGGGGCCGCGGCGGCGGTGGCGGAGCTCGCGGCGGCGGCGGCGGAGCTAGAGGAGGCGGCGGCGGAGCTAGAGGCGGCGGCGCGCCCGCTGCTTCGGCGTCTGCGAGTGCTCCGGCGGCGGCCGTGCCCGCTGGCCGTGCTCTCGCGGAAGACAGCGCCTCCGCGCGCATCGCACAGGCCTTCCGCCGCGGCAGTCAAATGCCGTCCGCGAACTCCGTCCCGAACCAAACCGCTCTGCACGGCGCCGCCGAGCACGGCTTTGACAAGTTCATCGAATTCCTCGTCGCCAATGGAGCCGACCTGACCGCCAAAGACGCCACCGGCCGCACGCCTCTGGACGTCGCCCGCGGCGCCGGCGGGGTTCGCGGCGGTGCGGATGCGTACCCGAAAACCGTGGCACTGCTGGAATCCCTGATGCAGGCGAAGGGGATCCCAGCTCCGGCCGCTCCGGGGCGGTAGGAAAGCAAATGGCGCGTCTGGCGTTCGTACTGGCGGCTGCGCTTCTCAGCATCCCGGCATTCTCCCAGGTCGATCTTTCCGGCAGCTGGCAGCCGGCGCCCGCCGAAGATTCCCTGGGGAACCCCGACCTGGTGGATTATACGGGGCTTCCCATCAACAATGCCGCCCGGCAGTGGGCGCTCAGCTGGGATCCCGACCGCCTGGGACAGCCGGAGCACCAGTGCCAGGTGCACACGGCCGCCTACATCTACGGCGGCCCCCACCGGCTTCGGATCTGGGAGGAAAGAGATCCTCAAACGCAGAACGTCGTCGCCCTCCGGAACTACATCAGCACCTATGAGCAGAACCGGACCATCTGGATGGACGGCCGCCCGCATCCGCCCGAATACGCCGTGCACACCTGGATGGGTTTCTCCACCGGCAAATGGGAAGGCAATATCCTCACCGTGTACACCACGCATATCAAACAGGGCTGGTTCCGGCGCAACGGAGTTCCTTCGAGCGACAGGATCACGCTCACCGAGCATTTCATCCGTCATGGCGACCAGCTTACGCACGTCAGCGTCGTAACCGATCCGGTTTACCTGGCCGAGCCGCTGGTCAAGACCCAGATATACAATCTGGCAGCCAGTTCCGCGGGAAACTGGCTGTGGCCCTGCGAGTACGTGGAGGAGCTGCCGGGAACGCCCCACAGCACGGTTTTCAGCTACATGCCCGGCCAGAATCCTTTCGTAACGGAATTCGCCGCCAAGCACCGGATCCCCGTAGAGGCGGCACTCGGCGGACCGGAGACCATGTATCCGGAGTTTCGGGACAAGATGAAAAATTTGAAACCGCCACCGAAGCCCGTTCAGGCCGCAGCGGCTCGCTGAGGGAACGGCTCAAAGGGCATTAGCCGTTTCGCGCCAGAATCAGCTGCTGATGCGCCGGGGCGAGGCTGCGGGTTTCACTGGCGCCGAAGCCGGCATCGCGGAGCATGCGGTCAATCTCGGCGAGCGTATACGCGTCGCCGGAGGGCGTGGTGCCGAGCATGCGCATGGCGAAGAGGGCTCCGTCCGGCGGGGAAACGCGATCTTCGTTCGGCACGAACTCGATCACAGCCACCAGACCGCCGGGCTTCAGCGCCGCCTGGACCTTCTTGAGTAGCGTTACGTTAGTCGCGAAATCGAAGTGGTGCAGGAAGTTGGGCAAAAGCGCCACGTCGTAGCCGGTTCCCAGGTCGACTTCGAAGGCACTGCCGGGGATGGTGCCAAAACGCCCGCTGATTCCCATTTTCGCGGCATTTTCCCGGGCGACTTCAAGAACGTTGTCCCAATCCTGGAAGGTGATTTCAGCAGCGCGGTTATGGAGAGCAACATGGATACCGAACAGGCCGTGCCCGGCCGCGATGTCAAGAACCTTGGCCGACTCGCCGGGTGTGGTGACGTGCGTCGCGGTGATGCTCGCAGGCAGGGCGAACATGGGAGCCATGTAGCGTGCGAATTCGACCCAGACGTTGTCGTTCGGCGCGAGTGTGTGATCGGTGGCGCCGCCGTTGCGGACCAGAGCGGCCACATCACGGTATTTGTTCACCATCACCGGATGCGTGAAGAACTCGGCGACGGACCCCATGTAAGCAGGCGAATTCTTGTCGAGCAGCGCGGCGGTGTCGGGCGCAAGCCCATAGGCCCCGTTCGCCTTGGTGAGAAAGCCGTGGACGGTGAGATAGTCGCACAGCACTCGGACGCCCTTCTCGGTACCTTGGCAGAGCGGCGCGATCGCTTCCGAAGTGGTTGCTCCGGCGGCGATGTGCGTGAATAGCTCGAGTTCGATGGCTCCCTTGAGGGCCATCGCGAGTTGATAGGAAGTGAGAGCCTGATGGATGCGTCCCGGGTTGATCGGGACAGAGTTGGGGTGTGAAGCCATGGTCAATTGTATCTGGCGAGCTTAGAACAGCCCCTGGCGCAACTCGGGTACTCAGGCTTTTAGCAGCGCCTGGACGTACGCGGCCTTCAACGGAAGCCGCCGGGCAATCTTTCCGGTTGCATCGAAGAGTGCCGCGGCGATCGCCGGCGCAGCAAGGGCATTGGCCGCCTCCGATCCGCCTCCGTAAGTGCCGACCTCCGGCCGGTTGAGCAGCACGACGCTAATTTCGGGAATATCGGCCATCTTCAGGATCGGGTACGTGAGCCAGTCGCGGCTGGTGATCCCGCTCTCGTCGAACTGCAATTCCTCCAGCAGCGCGATGCTGACCCCCATCACCGTCCCGCCTTCCACTTGCCGCTTCAATTGCATGGGATTCACGACAATCCCGGGATCCACGACCACCGTGACTTTCTCCACCTTGATCGCGCCCGTCGAGGGAGTGACGGAGATCTGGCTCACGCACGCCCAGTAGGTTGCCGAGCGGAACATCACCGATACGCCCTGGCCGCGCACCGGCGTGGCGCCCGACGCTGCCGCCTTCGGATGTGGCGAGGAGCGCGTTTCCCATCCCGACGCATCGCGGACCGCCTGGAGCACACCGATGACGCGCTCTTCATGGGTGTGGTCCAGCCGGAACTGAATGGCATCCGCGCCGGCCAGCGCCGCTGCCTCACTGACCGCCAGTTCGCGCGGGAAATTCTGTTGGAACTGTCCCGGCGTTCGCATGCTGTGATCGCGGAGTCCCACGGTGAGCGGCGAAGTCTTCTGACCGACTTGGAAGGTGCCGTGCCCGCGTTCCATCAAGGTCACAACGCCATCGTAGATCCACGGGTCGGAGATATCGTTGACGGTCGAGCCGACGAACACCCCTTTCTCGCTGGGAGCCGGCATGGTCGGCAAACCGGCGAGCACCGCGCCGACAGGCCGGTCATCCTGCATCGCGGGCATATAGTGATCGATCTGGTACGCAGCCATCTTGCCGTTTGCGTCCAGTCCGATTTCGACATCCGACATGGCCGCGGGCGATTGCGTCGACCACTGGAAGTCCTCTGGCCGCATCCACTGGACGCGAACGGGCTTGCCCACAGCTTTCGACAGGATCACCGCTTCGTCTTCCGCGCCGGCATTCCCGCCGTTGGATCTTCCATAGTGGCCCGGGCCGGCCAGCGTGCGCACGACGACGTTATCGGGCGTGGTGGAGAGCATCTGTGCGAGTTCGCCCCGCAGCGCCTGAGGGTTCTGGTTGTGCGTGTAAACGTAAATCGTCCCGTCCTTGCGAGCATCCGCCACTGCCATGGTCGGTCCCATGGGGGCGTGCTTCATATAAGGCATCTGATAGGTGGCGGACAGCTTCTTCGCGGCCGCCGCCATCGCCGGCGCCACGTCCCCTTTGGCTTTGTCGCTCTTTGTGACGCGCGTCGTATTCCAATCCGCGTCTCTCTTGAGGTAGTCGAACAGCTGCGTATGGCCAGGCAGCCCTTTCCAGTCCTTCCACTTCGTCGCGCCGGCCACCTGCTGCGCGGCGCGAATGGCTTCCCACTCCGTGGGCGCAACCACTCCCACCAGATTGCCCTTCACGATCACCTGCGCGTTGGGAAACTTGGTCTTATCCAGCGTACCCGCGGACACCAGCGTCGAGCCCAGACTCTTCGGATGCACCATGCGCGCGTGCAACATGTCCGGGAGCCGCATATCGGTCGCCCAGGGTTCCTTCGCGGTCACTTTGGAAGCGGTGACGGAATTCCGGAAAGACTTGCCGACGACAGTATATTCGCTTACCGGCTTCATGGGCGGGTTGCCGTCCACCGTCAGTCCCATAATGCTGGTCAGGTCGCCCTTTACGGGGATCGTGAGCTTCAACTGCTGCCCCTTCACCAGATCTCCGTACGACATGCTCTTGCCGCCGCCCGAAATAACGCCGTCCTTGACCGAAAGCGCGCTCTTCGGAACCCCCAGCCGCTGCGAACCCAGATCCAGCAGGGCCTGATAAGTGTACGCCGCCGCTTTGCGGATGTTCGGCATTCCACTTCCCAGAAAATCGAAAGCGCCGCTGCCGTCCGGCGTGCGATCGGTGTCGCCCATTACGACCGTGGTGATGGCCTCAAACGGCGCGCTCAGCTCTTCGGCCACAATCTGGCGATACGCCGTGAAGGTCGTGCTCTGGCCGAAATCGCTTTTGCCCGTACGAATCAGAATCGTGTTGTCGGGATGAATTTCGATCCACGACTCGGGACGCGTCGCGTCCAGCGAGTTCCTGGTGGTGGCGGCCTGGGCGGAATTCTTCAAGCCGTCGGCGCCCACCATGCCGAAGCCCACTAACAACGCTCCGCCAGCTCTAACGAAGTTACGGCGCGTGAGCGCGGCACCGAACACGTTCACGTCGGTTTCCTTCCGGTTCATCGCGTGCCTCCCATGACCATCGCGGCGCGCTGCACAGCCTGGATAATCGCGGTGTAGCTTCCGCAACGGCAGAGATGCGCCGAAGGACCCGACGTCGTAAACGCGGCTTTGATCTCAGCGACGGTCGGCGAAGCGGTGCGCTCCAGCAGCTCGGTCGCCTTGATCATCATGCCGTTCTGGCAGAACCCGCACAACGGCGTCTGCTCTTCGATCCATGCCTCCTGAACGGGATGCAGGGTCTTCTCAGCGTCAGTCTTGGATAGCCCTTTCTTCAGTGCCCACCGTGCGGGGAGTCCCTCGAGCGTCGTGACTTCCTTTCCAACCGCAGCCGAAAGAGCCGTGATGCAGGAGCGGATTTCCTTGCCGTCCAGCAGCACGGAACAGGCCCCGCACTGCGCGAGCCCGCAGCCGAACTGCGGTCCGGACAACTCCAGATCGTTTCGCAAGACGTAAAGGAGCGGGGTGTCCGTCGGCGCTTGAACCTCGCGCCGGACTCCGTTAACGACAATCATGGCCATAAGACACTCCTTGAGTGGGCGTTACCGATTTTGGCTTCAGTCTATCAAAGAACGGGTCCTCATTTGCCGACTGTTAAAGTCAGCGATAAATCAAGTCTCATCCTGTCTAAACAGGATTGGATCGCCAGCGCGAACGTGGTATTCGTAACAGGGAAGAAAGAGGGCGCTTGCTGGGAGAGCTCAGCCGGGATGCTCCGTGTAGAGTCGACTTTTGTCAGTCCCAGCGCGTCTATTAGTAGTGATCCGGACGTTGATGGCGGTGTCATTGGCGGTCGCGCCGGCGGTCGGCGCTGTACCGCTCGGCTGTGCGGGAAGCACGTCTTTGGGAACGTTCCAGCTATCGGTGCGTCCTTTTTCCAAAGGTTCGCCGCTGCCATTGAAGTCCGTGGCTGCGATTCCAGGTGGGTCGCACCTCATTTGGATTCCTCTGCATCTCGATCCGGAGACCTACGGTAGTGCTGAAGTTGCAGCTGTCTTGGTGCCGGCCTCCGACGCCGATCTGATCACTCTAGAGCCGCGGAAAGCGAAAGCACGCACCGAATGGCAACTGCCGGATCGCCCTCAAGTCATCGCACTGATCTTCGGACCCCAGGGCCTAAGCGAGGGCAAAATCAAATCGCTGGTAACTCGTAACCGGGAGTTGCTGAGGCAACTGGCGGACTATGCGGAACAGAGCTCACAAGTCGAATCGCTGGTGCAGGAACTGGCGGACTCGGAGCAATCGGGCGGCGGCGCCAACGCCGCCCTCAAAGGATTTTCGTCTCATTACGGCGTCGATCTGCCGAGGCTGGACACAAAAGCGTCCTCCGATCAGCAGGCGGTGCTGCTGCTGAAGGCGCTGCTTCCGGCCTCCAGCACTTACGACCCGCTAGCGACCCGGAGCGTTCAGGCGCAGCAATCGGGCGGCCTGGCGGCGTCGGTGGCAGGACTGTTCTTCGGTAACCCGGTGGGACTTGCGGCGGGCGGCGCGGCCCTGTTTCAGAATCTCAAAACGGTTATGTTCCCCAGCACGGAATTTCGCTCGGCGTTCGAGCAAGCCGCCGGTAAAGATGCCATGGCACTCTGCACCAAAAACCCGGGTACCCAGTCCAAGACGCGCAGCGCCTATCTGTGGGCCTATAGCGCGCCACAACTCAAGAAGCCGGTGGTGTCGCTGGCGGGATCACCGCACCTGCCGCTCGGCTCGAAGTCTACCCTTAAGCTAAAGCTCGGTAAGGGCTCCGTGGCAAGCGAGCTGGAGCGTGCGCGCGATTGGCGGTTGACACCGGTCTCTGGTGGCGCCTCCATCCCCGTCGAGGTCCGGCCCGTTACCGAGAGCTCCCTGGAAATCGATCTTTCCAAGGCCAATCCGCCCGCGGGTGACTATCAACTGGCCGCCACGTGGGACTGGGACCCGCTGCCGGTTTCCGGAACGCTGCATTTGCATCCTTACGCCGATTTCAGCCGTGTAACACTCCTCCCAGGGAAACGTGACCGGCTCGTCGAGGGGAACGGCAAAGTGGCCGTGGACTTATCTGGGGCCGATTTCGAGTTTCTCGAACAGGTTGCGTTCGCGTCAGCGGCGGAAAATGCCGCGCCGGTGAATCTTAGATTCACTCTGCCCTTAGGAAAACGAGCCGGCCCACAAGATTCGGTCGCGGTGAGTATCGACACCGCAAAACACGGGTCCTATAGTTTGTTGTTGACGCAATCTGACGGGGTGGTGCAGGAAGTCCCCATCACTATTCTGCCTCCTAATCCGAAAATCTCCAATGTTCCGATTCGACTGAACCTGGGGGAAACCCGCGAAGCCATTCGCCTGCACGGGAGCGGGATGGAACGTATCGAAGCGGCCTCGTCGGATGCAGGCGTGGTCATTGGAGCCCCGGATTCGCAAGGCTGGTCTGGCGAATTTGCCCTGAAAGCCGGACTAACCGAAGGTAAGAAATATCCATTGCTTCTGAAAGTCAGGGGCCTGGACGATCCGGTGACCGTGCCGGATGCGATCGAGATCGTGGGGCCGCGACCCCAAATTCAGGCCGTGCAGAAGTCGCTGGCGGGCGCGTTGGGGATCGAGATCGGCACCGACGAGTTGCCGGCCGGCACGACAGCGGGACTCGTGTTGGCGGTGAATCATTTGCGCGACACGAGCCGGCCGCGACTAGAGCTTAGTTGCGAAACCGGAGAGCTGCGCCGTTCGCTGACACTTTCCCCGGGCGAGCCCGTCGGCGGGGTGAGCTTGACCTTCGCCGGTCCGGGAGCGCTGTATCTCTCGGTGGACCCCGGCACGGTGGGCTACGCGGAGTGCCGCCTTGCGGCTACGATCATCCTGGATCCGGAAGGCCGCTCCGATCCGTTCGTGCTCGGCCGCGTGATCCGCGTTCCGCGCCTCGATAAGTTCACACTCACCACCGAAAAGATTGGCGATTCCAGTTACGCCGGCATCCTGGAAGGCCGCGATCTCGATGTTATCGAAAAAGCCGGTTGGGACGCTCAGCATGGCGTGCCGTTCGAGTCGATTCCCACTCCTGTGCCCGGCGATCCATCCCGGCAGACCTTGCGCGTCATCTTGCCATGGCCTGCGCCTGGTCCGCACGCGCCTTTGTACGTCTGGCTGCGCGGGGAGCAATCCGGGCGCAGGACTGCCGTCACTTATTAGTGAAGAGCGCTCATACTTGGCGCAGTGCATACTGAAATTGAGGATTCCGGCATGATCCGAATCGCGCTGCCGTTTGGAAGAACGCCCGAAGGAAAGCGCATCCCCTACCGGAACGCGCTTCATGCCGTTGACGTTCAGCCGGTCGAGAGCGCTGTCACATTGGAGGGCCTGGATGGCTTGTTGCTGCCAGGGGGACCCGACGTCGATCCAGCGCGGTTCGGTGCTCAGCGGGATCCCAAGACCGACAACCCGGATCGCGAACGAGACGATCTTGAAACCGCCCTCCTGCAGGAGGCCCTGGACCGCGACCTCCCAGTTCTGGCGATTTGTCGCGGACTGCAACTACTGAACGTTGCGCAAGGGGGCACGCTGGTGCAGCACATCGAAGGACATCGATGCCCGGACCAGCGGGAAGCCCACCGTATCGCGATCACGGCCGGCAGCAGGCTGAAATCCGTTCTGGACGTCGACGAATTCGTCGTGAATTCACGCCACCATCAATGCGTGGACCGGATTGGGAGCGGGCTGATAGCGGTTGCGAAAGCGCCGGACAGCGTGATCGAGGCGCTGGAGTTGCCGGGAAAGCGTTTCGTGCTCGCGGTGCAGTGGCATCCCGAGGATCGTAGCGACGGGTTAGACGGCAGGCTCTTCGAGGCCTTCCGGGACGCCGCGCGGCTCTCGTAATACAGCAAGATTCGCGCTAATTTCTGGCTTTCAGCTTGATTTCCGCCGTATCGCCCTTTATTTCAACGGTCGTGCCAAAGGGCTTTGACGCGTCGGCCAGGCGCTGGAGAATGTAGCCCGCTCTGGCGCCCGTCACCGGCGAGGGCAAGCCGCGGGTGTCGAGGAACTGGTTGTGGGCGTACTCGCTGTGAATATCAGGCTGGCCCTCGCCCACGTTGTTCATGGCGATGGGCCGGAAGGTAATCGAGTGCAAGTCTTTCCCCTGAAATTGGACGTACGCGACCGCGCTCTCCCAATTCATCGGCTCGTCGATATATGTCAGCGTCGGCGGCACGTTGTAAATGAAGTTGCCCAGATCGTAGAAGATGGGCCGGCCGTGATAAATCTCCACCCCGTGCAACAGAGGCGCGCCATGCATCACGATGATATCCGCACCCGCATCGACCTCGGCATGCGTCCACTTCCTAAGCCATTCATTCGGAGTGAGCCGCTCCTGCAGCCCTTCCGTGAAAATCGTCGCGAACGAGTGATTCCCGAAGACGTGGTTATGCTGGTAGACAATCACCAGGTCCGCGTGCTGGCGGGCGTCCCGAATGTTTTGAAGGATGCGCTGCGCATCCGCCGGATTGGGTGTGTTTCCAGGCGCGCCGGGCAGATCGACGGTGGCCTCATTCTCCTTGTCGCCGGCTTCGACGCGAAGCTCATTCACTCCCGGCCGGTCCGCAGTGGCGCTTGCTCCCGGCGTAATCAGGCCGGACGCGCTTGCGATCAATGCGATCGTGCCCTTCGGAGTGTGCAGATAGCCCGGCGCTGCCGCTTCGGCCAGGTTGTTTCCCGTTCCGGCATGGGCGATCTTCCGGAGGTCTGCCTCCCGAATCGTGTTCTGAATGCCCGCCACTTTCAGATCGAATGCATGGTTGCCGGACAGGGACAGCAAGTTAAAACCGAACGTTGTCAGCGCATCGAGCGCTTCCGGAGGAGTGAGAAACCCCCTGCCCTCATGGACCGTCTCGCCTTTTTCGGCGATTGCGGCTTCCAGATTGGTGAACACCACATCGCCCTTCAGCAGCCCCTGGATTACCGGTACCGCTGCCGGTGAGGTCGCGCGGATATCCGACCGGATCATCGACTGCCCCACCAGGGTGATCGTGATGGGAGCCGGCTCCGGGCGCTGCGCAGAGCCCATCGTGCACACGATTGCGAACAGAATCGTGAGACACGCTACCCTCGCCAGGAATCGGCCCGTCTTCAGCATCGTTGGCATTTGCGTTGCTCTCTCGTTTCGCGTGAGCCAAGTGCGAGCTCACCGGACTCGAGGTTCAGGCCAGCGCTTTCCCGTACAGCACCAGCAAGCGGCTCCAGGCCTTCTCGGCCAGGGGCTCGTTGTAGACCCCCGAATCCGGGGGGCACCAGCCATGCGCGGAGCCCGTGTATACTTCGATTTCCGCGGGCAGGTTCGCCTTGGCGAACGTCTCTTTCATAGCGGTCTTATCGTTGGGGGACCGCATATCGTCATTTGCCGCAATCGCGATGAGAAACTGCGCCCTGCTCTTGGCGGCCTCCAGATGCGGGCTGTTCGGCATATTGGTCACGAGTCCGCCGCCATGGAAGGTGGCGACGGCTCCGATCCGGCCGGGAACAGCGGCTGCGGTGCGAAACGCCATCGGGCCGCCCATACAATACCCTTGTGTCCCCATCTTCCGATTCTTGGCGACCGGCGATTGCTGGTCCAGCCATGCGATGAACGCCTTCGCGTCCGTCATGTGGGTCGTCTCGTTCAGACTTTGGGCGAGCGGCATCAGCTCCGGGATCGGCGTTGCGGCGCCTTTGTCCGCGGTCGGAGCTTTCTTGGTGCGGTAGAACGGATTGATCACCAGCACCGAATAGCCCGATTCGGCGAGCCGTTTGCCCATCTGGCGGAACGCCGGCCGCAGCCCGAAGATGTCCGGCCACATGAGAACGCCGGGCGCCGTGCCGCTCGCGGGATGAACGAAATAGCAGTCCGCGGTGCCGTCCGGCGTTTTCACGTTCACGTCCGATTCGGTCACCGTAACCGCGTTGGCGACCTGTGGGAGCATCATGGCGATGCCTGCTCCCAACATGATGCCGAATTGCTTTCGTGTCACCAAACCGAGAGCCTCGTATTGCTTCCGGTCGTCCTCAAAATGATCCTGATCGCACATATTCGCTCCTTATCAACGCTGGTCGCTTCGATAGACCGCACGCGTACTGGATAGTTTATCTCTACTCGGTCTCCTTATGGGCGCCCTGCACTCCGTTCACTCGTTATGCGGAGGCGTGGCGGAGGTTCCGCCGCCATTGGGCATCCCCTTAAGAAAATCGTCGAAATTGACGCTGGCCGGAGGCGGAGCCTCCACAACCCGAGTGGTGGTGAATCCAATCATCCGGCCCATGACAATGATGCCGATCCACATAGCAAGTGAGAGCGCCGCCACGGCTTTGCCCGCGCGAGGGGCCGACGGAGCCCGGTCCCAGTCACGAATCGTCCGGCCCGCGGTCCACTCAAACACGAGCAGGTTGATGCCGGTGAGCACCAGCAGCAGCATCTTCGCCCGGAAATAGAAGTTGTGATAGTAAACCGGCGCGTTTGTAATGAACATCAGCGACCCGGTCAATGCGGCTAAAACAAAAGCGGCCCAGGTCCACTTCAGGATGTCTGAGGCCATCCGCGTGAACGGCCGCTCGGTCGAAGCAATTCCCAACAGCCGGAGGTCGATGATCGAAATCGTCCCGAAAACCAGTGCCAGAGCAATGACGTGGATCGATTCGATCAGCGGAAACAGGAAGAGCGACTCGCGAATTCTGGTGGCAAGACCGGACGCTTCGAGCGTTTTCAGAAACGTGGCAAGATCCATTTGCATCAAGCCTTGGTGGCCGGCGACCAAGGACCCCAGATATGGTCATAGGCGATCAGGCGTCCCAGGATAATCACGCACGCCCAAATCAGGAACGCCAGTATCGCCAGCCCCTTGATGGATCTGCGATTGACGAGTGTTTCCTCCCACCGTCGCTCGTGCTTTCGGAGCGAAACTTGGAAAATAGCGGCGATCAGTGCGCTGACGGCTACCAGAAACATTTTCAACCAAAAGGAAACCGTTACCAGTTCCCGCACGGGCTCCCCGATGACCATCAGGATTCCCGTTGCCAGCAGCAGGCACAACGCACCGGTCAACCAGGGACCGAACCGGCTGGTGGTTTGCCGCAGCGTTT
>Ga0209483_1001176_pt1 | contig 20384 bp, 10 predicted proteins | sample NGEPerA_FD_184508 | JGI IMG/M metagenome (GOLD analysis project Ga0209483, IMG submission 184508) | Arctic peat soil microbial communities from the Barrow Environmental Observatory site, Barrow, Alaska, USA - NGEE PermafrostL2-A... | ecosystem: Environmental > Terrestrial > Soil > Wetlands >... | reverse complement strand
GCACAGGCTGGTGGAGGGCTACCGCCTGGCGTTGGCTGGCCATTCGCTTCTCCATCACCGAATACAAAAACTCGATCGCCGACCCTGTGCCATCGTTGTCGAAGTAGCCGCCGTCCAGAAAGTGCGACGCGGCCTTCGCGTACTGCCGCGGAATCCGTGTCGCCGATGAGACCACCGGAAACGTCGCGCTGAGCCGCGCCGCCGTGGACAGCGACAGGTCGGCAAACAGCTTTTCGCCGTGCGGTCCGTTCTTGCAGCACGACTCCTGCCCGTACGCCTGCAGGAACGATTCCGCGGGCAGGAACTCCGTGTTGGGTGGAAGCGTCGTCACCGCGGGGGGCACCATATAATTCGACAGCAAAAACCGTCCACCGCTCTCGGCCACGGTGGTGTTGAGGGTGAACGCCGGCATCGTACCGTTGCTGAGATTTTTTGCGGCCTGGCCGAGCGTGATCGTCTCGCCGTCCGGCACCTGCGGCGTGTTCGGCGAGACCCCGCACTGAGGGTCGTTCAGGTTGCGGTTCAACGCGCGGCTCAGGGCCCAGGTGCGGTCGGGCGCGACGATTGTCGTACTGTCCTCGGGCGAGTCCTGTGCGGATTGCAGAATGGGAAAGCGCAGGGTCAGCGCCAGCCGCTGCAGGTCGTAGTACTCCAACCCCCAGGCCACCGCCTCCAGGCTGGAACAACCGGGCCCGATGGTCAGCCTGTTGCGCAAGTCGTCGTTCGCGGGAAACGCTGTCCCTTGCGGCGCTGTGTACTCCAATAGATATGGCACCAGCCCCACGCTGCCGCCGGAGACGCCGCTTGCCAGCAACACATGGTCATGCAGCAGATAGCCGTTGAGCTGCTTTTGCTTGTCTTCGCGAAACTCCTTCTCCAGCCGCGCCATCACCTGGGCCGTCCACTCCGCGGCCTGGATGCCTCCGCCCGTGGCCGTAACCACCACCAGTGGCTGGTCCTCGGCGTTTTGCGGATCGACGGCCTTCAGGTGTTCAAACGTTTTCTCGACCGCAATGGTCGGTGTAGGCAGTACAGTGACCGCGGGAATTTGCCGAGCTTCGAAGTAGTGGTCCGCATCCCAGTCGATGGCATGGGTCTGCACCCACTGTATGAAGGAGTTGCCAGGCGCGACCGGGACATAACTCAGTGCCAGTTTCGGCAAAAATATCAATGCAATGGCAGACGTCAACACCGGCACACGGTAACGGTCCAGGAAAAAGCTCGCCCCATTGATCCCCCACTGTCCAAAGATCAGGATCACGGTCACCGACGCCAACACTGGAAAGCTCCGCTCCAATCTCACGTTCCGATTGTGAATGTCGCTGACCAGCAAATACCAAAAGAACCCGAACAGCAGAAGGAACAGCGAAGAGAAGAATATACCCGCTTTCTCCATCTTCCAGTGGCTTCCCGTCTGCCTTGCCCCGAGCAGGACGCAGATGCAGACCACCGCGGCGAAAGCGATCTCCGCGCCCGGCTTCGTCGTCGTCACCACAGGGGCCACGATGGGATACAGAAACAGATACAGCATCACGAACGCGATCAGCGAAACCGTGGTGAGAAAGTGCAACTCCCACAGCGGGCCTCTGCGATCCGGCGCGTAGCCCATGTGTGTGTACTTCAGCGGCCAGCGCAGCACGCACTCCAGCCATTCGGCCAACTTCGGTTTGCTCGAGCCCTGAATTGAGTCCTCGATCGTGAGCAAAAGAGGAGGAAAAATCAGCGCGCGCGGTCCATCGTCCCGAACCCACTCGTGCGTCCACAGGTAGAACAGCGTGACGATGTACCAGAACGCGAACGCCGCCACAAGGCCACCGGCGTACCAGGCCCACAGGCTCAAGTGCCATCCCGCATACGGCCATGTACCCGCGTCGCGGTCCGCAAAACCCACCTGTTCGCGAATCGTGGTGTGGGCCACGTACCACAGCGTAATCAAGGCCGGTATCTGCGCCACCGCAAGCACCGTCCACAGTCTGCGTGTTTTGCACGCGGTCATCCACCTGTAGAGTCGCACGGGCGGCTGGCTGGCGAAGCGAAAGGCGCCGTTCATCACGATGTTGCGCGCACACACCAGCGTGGTCGTGGTGAGGGTCACGACAAAGAACATTGCGTGGAAGGCTTGCCATCCTGTACTGAGCGTCATGATGCCGCGGCTGAGAGCGCTCACGCCGGTCCAGGCATCCAGCGCACACAATAACGGCAGCAGCAGCCACCCGAGGAGACAGAAGCGCAGAAAGTATAGGTACTGAAACCTGCGCGACCACTTCTCCTTGCGGGAGGAGGGCCGGTCGGGATGAAATTCTCGCTTGGGGCTTATGTACATTGACTGCCTCCCACGGTAAAGGTAATCGAAGGCGAACGGGTTAAGCGATTTACTGCAAGTGCATTGACGCTATCGCCAGCGCACGGTTCTATGGCGAGCAACCATGGAAACGCTCTTCGGCCTGTTATCGCCAATTGAGATTTCCTTTCGGTTTGCGCGTGACTGGGGAACTGTGATTATTCTCGACACACAGCCTATCACCAAAGCCTGTCGTTATCGGCCAACCCAGGCTGGGACGCAATTTTGAGTCATTGCAGGCTTCCGAGCAGCCCTCCTCCCCCGCGGCGCGCCGGGAGGGGTGGAGATCAGCGTTCGGAGGAGGGGCTGCGTTTTCGGCGGCTTTGCTTGAGCCGGAAGCTGTCGCCGTTCATCTCCAGGATGTGGACGTGGTGGGTAAGCCTGTCGAGCAGAGCTCCGGTGAGCCGTTCGGAGCCGAGGACCTCGGTCCACTCCTGGAAGGGCAGGTTCGAGGTGATCAAAGTGGGCCCGCGCTCGTAGCGCTGGCTGAGCATCTCGAAGACCGCTGTACATCCACAGCAGATCTGCTTTAGTGCCGTCGTCTATCGACTACTGGAAGGCGTATCTCTTCGCCCCCCTATACTTTAGTCGGTTGTGCGCCGTTTCTTCGGCTCGGTAGTATTCACGCCGTATTCACTAGACCATTAGCCGCGTGCTGAAAACGTGTCCAAGGGGTTTGAGCGCATTCTTCACCGCTAAAGGGCGGCTCGCGCGAAGACCCCGTTTGCTCGGGAGAAAGCGTTTTCCCGATGTAGAGCGTTGTGCATTGTCGGTGGGGCACGAAGATTGCGAGGTTGCTGATGGCACACAAGAACGAACGACACAAAGAGGACGGATTCAAATTGCGCTTCTTCGGGGTAACGGCAATGACCAAGGCAATCGCTGTCGCGCGAGCGACCCTTTTCTTTCTAGCTCTTGCATTCTTCCCTTTGGCGAGTGCTGTCGCGCAGAGTAGTGCAAGCATCGACGGGATCGTCCACGACGCTGTAGGAGCGCTGGTGCCCAAGGCCAAGGTGCAATTGAAGAATACCGCCACAGGAAAACTACTGACGACGTCGAGTAACGGATCAGGGGTCTTTTCCTTTTCCGGTCTTGACGCCGGCAACTATGCGCTTGATATCGAGGCAGGGGGCTTTGCGGTTCAGGAGTTTGCGGGCATCCACCTGAACCCGGGGGACCAGCGTACCTTTCGCGACGTCACGCTGAAGGCTGGCGAAACCACGTCCGTTACTGTGACCGACGTCCAGGGGCAACTCAGCACGGATTCCGGCGAAACGAGCACATTGATTTCTGCCGAAGATATCGATCACCTGGCCGTCGAGGGGCGCGACGTCACGGAACTGCTCAAAATCCTGCCTGGCATGGCGATCGTGCAGAACAGCACGACTTTTGCAAACGCTGCCTATGATCCCTCACTCGTCTCGTTTGGTGGCGCTATTGGGGCCTACTCGGGCAATGGAACCCAGACGAACTCGACGGCCCTCCTTTCCGACGGAATGGATATCACGGACCCGGGTTCATACGGTCTTGCCATCCAGAATGTGAATTACGACCAAGTTGCAGAGGTGAAGGTGCAGACTGGCAGCTTCACCGCGGACACGGCGCACGGTCCGATCGTTGTCAATGCGATCGGCAAGTCCGGAGGCGCGGTGTATCACGGATCGCTGTACACCTATGCGCGCACGTATCAGCTGAACTCTCTGGACTGGCAGGCGAAGTACGTCGGCTCGCAGCCGCCGCACGATCGGCAGCTTTACCCTGGCTTTACAATCGGCGGTCCGGTGCGTATCCCAGGGCTGGCGTTTAACCGCTCGAAGAAGCTAACCTTCTTTGCCGGCGCGGAAGAGTATGCACAGCGCAGCGTATATGCCTACAACAGCCCGTACCAGGCGACCCTCACCGCGATGGTCCCTACAGCGAACATGCGCAACGGCATCTTCAGCGACGACGAACTGAATGCAATGCTGGGTCCACAACGGGTCGCCAATCCAAATTACGTGTCCGGTTCGACCGCCACGGGCACCCGCGACCCATACTATTGCCCAAACCCCATCTATACCTCAATTTGCTCCACCCCATCGACAGGACCCTTCGGACCCAACTACCTGCCGAAGATCACGAACGGCGACGTCAGCGCGTACGGCGATCCACTCGGGACCGCACTGCTCAACTCGCTTCCCCTACCGAACCGCCCGAGCAATGGGCAGTACAACTATCTTCAGACGGACTTCGTCAACAGCAACCTTTATCAGGTGAAGAGCCGACTTGACTACGCGCTTTCCGAAAGAACGCATGCATTTCTTTCGTATGGTATTGAAAGTGGCTTGCAGTATCAACCAGCAAGCACCTACGGCCGGCCTGGGGCGAACGGCATGGGCGGCGGTATGGATATGCCGGGAGGCGGCTACACAGGTACAGCCACATCCCACCTCGCGAGCCTTGAAGTGACGACGGTCCTGAGCCCGTCGCTGACGAACCAGTTTTACGCCGGCGGCGCCTACTTTTCACAAATATTCAATCTGAGAACACCCTCCGCGCTGAAAGGCGATCCTTACTCGCTGTTGTTCGCGAACGGTTCAGTGGGCCTTCCCAGCGACCAGACATACGGTAGTTCCACTTATGCTGCGCTGCCCTTCATGAGCTACGAAGACCCGACCTACGGAGGCGACTTCACGAAGAAACAGTTGCGCGTGGCCGGCGACAACGTCACGAAGCTCATCCAGCGGCACACACTCCGTGCAGGCGTGTATTACCAGTTCGACGCCAACCCGCAGCTCTCGGCCCAGAATACGAACGGCTCGCTCAGCGACTACTATCACCCGGCCTCCTTCTCGGATGCTGATGGGTCGACCGTTTATTCGAGCGGCAACAACACGGCAGATCTGTACGAAGGAATTATTGGCAACATCAGCCAGGTGAATAAGAAGGTAGAAACCAACGTTTATTTCTTCGGCTTGAGCGGATACCTCCAGGACCATTGGCTGGTTGGCCGCAGGATGTCTCTTGACGGGGGCATCCGGCTGGAGCACCTGACCCCGTGGAGCGACCCGCACGGTCAGGGCGTTGCTATCTTCGATCCCGTCTCCTATCGCAGCGGCGCGCCGTTGGCTTCGCCGGGCGTGCTGTATCACGCCATCGATCATTCCATCCCGCTGACCGGCGTCGCGACGCGTCCTATGTTCATAGAGCCGAGGTTCGGCTTCGTGTACGACTTCCGCGGCAACTCCAAGACGATCCTGCGTGGTGGTTATGGCATTTACCGTCAACACGACTCCTATAACGACGGTCTACTCTCTGACCAGACAGCCGAAGGACAGAGAACGTACAGCCTGCCAAACAGCGGGCACACCTTCAAGAATCTCAATATCCTGCAAAGCAGTATCACCAACGCCACGACCAGTTTCATCAAGGATGCCAGCATTAACGTGCATATGGCGAGCGATGATGAGATGTCGCGCGTGCAGACCTACAACCTCGTTCTGGACCAGCGCTTTTCGAGTCACTTCATTATGGAGGTCGCCTATGTTGGAAACTACGGCGATCATCTGATGGAAGCCAACAACCTGCGCAATATCAACGCGTTGCCCCTTGGCTCGCTGTATGGCCCGGAACCGAATGCAGGCCGGGCCGATACGGCCGCCAACATCGGCAGATTGTGGCAGATATTTACCAATGGAACCGTCCCGACCTTGTCTAACCTGCAAGTGTCCGATACGGATTCGTATCGGACATATCCCCTTTATAGCGCGATCAATGCTATTCGCCACCGCGGCTATTCAAATTACAACGGCATGCAGGCCCAGACGACCTTCTCCTCCAAGAACCTTCGCCTTAGCGCAAACTACACCTGGAGCAAGGCCATGGGGGCGATCAGCGGAGGCGACCCCACCAACCTCAACAACGATTATCTGCCGCTGAGCGTCGACCGCCCGAATATTTTCAATTTCACTTACTCCTATACCCTCGGCAAAGTGGTTCAGGAACATTATGCGGGCTGGGTAGCCAATGGTTGGGAGGTTTCCGGCATTATGAATTACCAGAGTGGCACAGTGTTGCAAAGCCTGATCGGACCGAACTATCAGATAGGGGGCACGCTGACCGTGCCACCCGGCACGACCGGCACTATTCCGGGCACCAACAACACCAGCACATGCACTGCGTCCGGAACGCCCGCCACCTGCACGCTGCCAATCGGCAGTGGGTATCTGCTGGGAACGCCAGACATCCAGCTTCAACCGGTGCTCACGGGAAATCCTCACGGAAGCCACCCACACCAATACATTGACGGATCGGCATTCAGCCTGGCGCCTCTCGGCACCCAGGGCCAGTACGACTATGGCAACCTGCGCGGGCCTGCTTACTTCAGTACCGACATCGCGATCCGCAGGCAGTTCAGGGTGGCTGACAAGCAGAACCTACAGCTCCGAGTAGCGGCCTTCAACTTCATCAACCGCGCAAACTATACCTTCTCAAACCTATTCCCCGGCGGCTATTCGATGAACTTCACCCAGTCACAGGGCGCCACCGACATCAACGCAGATCTGGCCGCAGCCACGAACCAGAATGTCAACTTCGGATACGCTCCCATCCGCACGGGACGCCGGGTCATAGAAGTATCGGTGAAGTATGTCTTCTAAGTGGCGTTTGGATTGTATTGTCCGCATGGCCGGGCGACGCGGAAAGATCGGAGATTTTGTTATGAACAGGAACCTGTCAACGAGTAAATTGATGGACATCGAATCGCAAATCCGACGCTGCACCAAGGCTGCGGCGATTATCTCGGTTGCTGCATTTACCGGAGTCGCCGCAGCTCAGAACAACCCATATTCTCCCTATATTCCGGTCGCCGTGCCGACTGCGACGACGACGGTTTACACCGCAGGAACCACGGTCCTTTCGCCGGGAAGAGTGGGTGTTGACCGTGCAGGAAATGTCTTTTACATCGGACACAACGGAACGACCGGAACGCTCTATGAGATTCCGGCATCGAGCACAGTCGCGACGGTTACCACGCCGAAGGCGCTTATCAGTGGTCTTGGCCAGCTCAATTCGAACAGCGCTTTTGTCGATGCTTCGGGATCCTTGTGGCTGTCGAATGGAAACGGTGCCGGAGGCCCGCTCTTCGAGATTCCCGCTTCGAACGGTGTACCCAACGTAGCAGCGATCACGGCTGCCAGCGGATATGGGGCTACAGGGCTCCCGCTAAGCGGTATCAGCACGGCCTGCACTGCGACGTCGACGACACCCTGCGCCTGGTCAGCCAGCAGTATCAGTTCTTCATTCACCGGTTTGCAGGTCGGTGACGTATATTCCGACGGCGCCGGCAACGTATATCTGGTAGATCTCGGAGATAGCGTTTCGAACGGTTCCTATAACCGCGTGATTCAATTCAATACGCCGCAGGCCGGGACTGCCAGTGTATTGGCCGATAAGTTGACGACGAATACGTATGCTCAAGTCACGGTGCCGGGCGACGGCAACGTATACTACTGCGACAGCATTACGGGCAATACGAGCGGCGGTCACGTTTTCCTTTTGAGCAACGGCGCACGCACGCTCGTCGGGGCAACAACCAACTCGTCGCTTACCCTTCGCAACGCCATTGTAGAGGTCGCCGCGGCGACCGGCATTGCGTCCGATCCGTGGGGAGATCTGATCATCTCCGGGGCCAAGCAGATTTCAGAGGTCCCGTTGGAGTTGGGCGCCTTGAACTTCCTTGACCAGTTCAATCTGCTTTTGGCCGCGGGCGCAAACTCCCCCGTGACCTCGAACAATATCATTTATGGCGGCTCGATCGACATACACGGGAACTATTATTTCGCCAGCACGACGAACATCATGCTTACGGAGATCGGAGGTCACAACTTCGGCTCGTTACCCATCGGGACCGAAGTGACGACCGCCGCGCCCTACCTGAATATCACCTGGGATCTACCGAGCTATCTGACGACGTCGTTTGTTGCTTCATCCTCCCCCAACACCCTGAGCGCTGCCAACGCGGCTTACCTGTCGAGCTTTCCTTACAGCGGGACAAAGAGTTATTCGGGTGGAACTCCATACAGTGCAGGTACCACGGGGCAATATTCGCTGATGTATGCGCAGCCGGTGCATGCGGGCTTGCAGCGAGGCGCGATCTTCCCCCAGGGATATTCCAATTATCTGGGCGCCACGGTCTCCAAGCCGACGAGCGATTTCTACATGAACGGAGCCTATGTCGCGAGCCTTCAGGCTGTTGGAACCGGACCGCAACCGATGTTCCTCCCTGGCACTGCGTCCAAGGTCGTCGCGCTTCCGCAGTTGTATAAGTCCTATTCCCAGACAACCAAAGCAGTAGGCTTTACGCCGACGGGTGTAGGCGTCGACTCCTTTGGAAATATATTTGTTACGGATACGGCGAATACATCACTCGACCTCGATTGCATTGCCAGTACGGCCAATACCGCTACGAATTACCGGGCCGGCGCCGCGGGCAATGGCTACACCAATAGCTACTGCCTGACGAATGGTCTAGCTTCCACCGCCGGCACGAACCTTGTCGGCTCCACCTTCAAAGTGGGCGCAACCAGTGTTACGACGGGAGTCACATTTCCGACGAGTTTTGTGAATCCAACGGATGTTGTGCTGGATGGCGCCAACGACGCCTATATCCTCGATAGCGGGAATAATGCTGCCGTTGTCACCTACATGCCTTTTGCGACCATGATCCCGAGCGTGGTCATTCCGAGTGGCACCTTAGTCGGAGGCACGGCAATTTTCAAGCCTCAGGGAATTGCGATCGACGGCTACGCGAACCTGTATATCGCAGATACTGGAAATAATCGCATCCTGCAGGCGCGCACCAATAACGCGCAGTACGCGCAGACAAGCGTCTACGTTCCCACGACCCAGATGTTCGGCGGGACCCCGCTCAACGGTCCCATGGGTATGGGCCTTGATGCAGCCGGCGACCTCTTCATCGCTGATACGGGGAACCGTCGCATCGTCGAATACAGTTTGACCGGACAGCCCAGTGTCATCAGCACGACAGGCGTTACCCTGGCGTCGCCCACCAATGTGAAAGTGCTGCCCTCCGGCGCGTTGGTGGTTGCAGACTCCACCCTTGGTCTGGTGCTCGTCGGCAATGGCGTTGGCTCGGTGCTTTCAACGGGATCCATTACGCTCGCGAGCACGGGCGGCCTCTCCCTCGACGCTTCTGGAAACATCTATGTCGCGGACCCGGTCGGTGGCCAGGTGGTAGAACTGAATATCAGCGCGCCGGGCTCGGCGTCTTTCCCTGCCACGCTGAAGCCGGATAGCTCGGGACCGCACACAAGCACCGAGACTTCCTATATCTACAATGACGGCAACGCCACCCTTAACCTTTCTGCTGCGCCTACGGTCAGTGACAATACCTCCTCTGCTACGAATGAGTTCAGCGTGGATGGGAATAATACGTGTACGGCAAGCACATCCTTGACGCCGGCCGCAGGGTGCAGCCTGGTACTGGACTTCACCCCATCCTCCACTGCGGCGGTCTATTCCAATGTAACTGGCACAGCAAAGATTACGGACAATGCTCCACAATATACGGTAATTACGAATCCGGCGAACGGCTCTACGGCAATTGGCAGTTTCACTGCGACTGGCGGCACGCAAAATGTAAATGTGAGCGGCATGCCGGTCGTTCCGTTTACGGCCCAGACCATCATTTTCATGCCACCGGCGGGGGTCACCTATAGCTCCTCCATTCCTCCGTTTCAACTGGTAGCGACTGGCGGAGCTACTGGAAATCCCGTTACTTTCAGCATTGTGAGTGGCCAGGGTACGTTGAGTGGACCGAATAACAGCATCTTGACAGTGACCAACAATGGCACGACTATTGTTGCAGCGAACCAAGCTGGTGGTTTCGTAAACGGAGTGTATTACTCGGCTGCCCCGCAGGTAACACAAGCGGTTGTCGTAAACCCGATTGGCACTGTAGCCACACCGACGTTCTCTGTCGCTGCGGGTACTTACACCGCTGTCCAATCCGTAACCCTCAATGACGCCACTGCCGGCGCAACGATTTATTACACCACTAATGGGAATACGCCGACCATCAGCTCGCCAGTCTATACAGGCCAGGCAATCCCGGTGACGATCGCCACTACCATCAAGGCGATTGCCGTCGGAGCTCCCGGTTTTGCCAACAGTGCGGTTGCATCTGCAACGTACATCCTTAGCCCGGATTTTGTCCTCACCACCTACGTGTCTAACTTCACGGTCCCCAATGGGCTCGGAGGTTCGGGCACGATAACTATTACTCCTCTGTTCGGCTTCACCGGCCAGGTTGTTCTAAGCTGCTCCGGGCTGTCCGGCGGCGACAAATGCAGCTTCCTCGATCGGAACGGCAACCCAGCAACTCAACTGGCGGTAAACAGCACAACGCTTGCGAACGGCAGCGTCTACGGCACACTGATTATCCAGGCCAGCGAGACGGCTTCTCTGGCTAACCCGGGTGCAGGCCCCTTCGCGCTTTCTGGCGGTGCTCTGGCGGCGCTCTTATTGTTCGGCGGGTTCCGCAAACGTAAGCGCCTGGCAACCCTCATGCTGCTGTTGTTGGGGGCGGTAGGCGCCACAATGGTGAGCGGGTGCGGGCAGGGAACTCTGACGGGCAAAACGCACACCAGCACCTTCACCTTGACTGCAACCTCAGGGAGCGTGACGCACTCTCAAACGATTACCTTGAATGTGGACAACCTTGGCAATTAGAGGCGTGAAACCTTTCACAGTGCTGCTTCTGCTAACTGCCTTCGCACATGGGCAGACGACCTCCACTTTGAAAGATGCCTACAAGGGGATCTTGCGGATCGGGGTGTCGGTCAATACGCCGCAGTTCGAGGGACGCGACCCGGTGGGCGACCGCATCATCGAATCGGAGTTTAACCAGATCAGCCCTGAGAATGCTCTGAAGTGGCAGGCCGTGCACCCCGACACCGACACTTACACCTTCGATGAGGCCGACAAATATGTTGCCTTTGGTGAGAAGCACAAGATGTTCATCGTCGGCCACTGCCTGGTGTGGCATAGCCAGACACCGCGCTCGGTCTTCGTGGATGAAGACGGCAAGCCGCTCACCCGCGAAGCTCTGCTCCAGCACATGCGCGACCATATCCTCAAGGTGGTGGGCCGTTACAAGGGCCGGATTGGCGGCTGGGACGTGGTCAACGAGGCGCTGAACGACGACGGTACGATGCGCCAGTCGCAGTGGTACAAGATCATTGGCGAGGACTTTGTAGCGAAGGCCTTCGAGTACGCTCACGAGGCCGACCCGAACGCCGAACTCTACTACAACGACTATGGGCTGGAGGGTGAAGCCAAACGCAGGGGCGCCGTCGCATTGATGCGCAAACTCCAAGCGGCGGGGGTGCCGATTACCGGCATCGGGCTGCAGAGTCACGTGCATCTCGACACCCCGGATGCAACAACGGAAGCAAAGACGATCGAGGCATTCGCGGCGTTGGGGCTCAAGGTAAATATCAGCGAGTTAGACGTAGACGTCCTGCCGCGGACCACGCGAACAGACTCAGCGGATGTCTCCGCTACAGCCGCGGCGACGGCAAACTCGAATCCTTACACGAGCGGTCTGCCGGAAGAGATGCAACAAGCGCTGGCCAGGCGTTACGGCGAGTTGTTCCGGGTTTTCGTCGAACACCATGCGTCAATGGGCAGGGTAACCTTGTGGGGAGTAACCGATCGCGAGTCGTGGCTCAACAACTTTCCCACTCGAGGACGAACCAACTATCCGCTTCTCTTCGATCGTCAGGGCAAGCCGAAGCCTGCTTTCCATGCGGTCCTGGACGCTGCCCGAACTCCTGCCGCAGCGGGTAATCAGCCTCAGACCTCGGGGGACGGGTGGGTCGGATCGTGGGCTAGTTCGCCACAATTGGTCGAGCCTCAGAATCGGCCTCCGCAGCCGGGCCTGGCGGGGAATACTCTTCGGCAGGTGGTCCATCTGAGCGCGGGTGGAGCGGAGATCCGACTTCGTCTTTCCAACGAATTTGGCACGCACCCCATGGTCCTGGACGAGCTTCACGTTGCGGTTCCAGTCGCATCCACGGCCAAAATGGTTATGGCAGCTCCAGGGAGTGGCGCGGAAGGGGTCATTCCGACGACGGGCGAGATCCGGCCAGCCACCGACACTGCGGTTACCTTTGGAGGAAAGAGCTCCGTGACCGTGGAGCCGGGAGCTTTTGTGCTCAGCGATCCGATCGCGTTAGCGGTGCAGCCCTTATCCGATCTCGCCGTAACGTTCCTGGGAGGAACGATGCCCACGGAGATTTCAGGGCATCCGGGATCGCGTGCAACCAGCTTTCTGACAGCGGGCAATGCCGTGTCGTCCGCGACGCTTCCCAACGCAGTCAGTTTCGATCACTGGTATGTGCTGGACGGCGTGGATGTGAGGGGAAATACGAGCAGAGGTTCCCTGGTCGCGCTCGGTGATTCCATCACGGATGGACGGGGATCGATCACCAACGGAAATACTCGGTGGACAAACTTCCTCGCTCAAAGATTCAATGCTGAAACACCAATTGCGAATGTTGGTGTACTGAACGAGGGCATCGGAGGCAACTGTATTCTGCGCGGTGGACTGGGACCCACTGCGCTGTCCCGCTTCGATCGCGACGTGATTGGCCAGACCGGCGTGAAGTGGGTCCTGATCTTCGAAGGGGTCAACGATATTGGCGGTACGCGGGCGGCAGCAGCGAAAGGCGAGGTGTCCACGGTTGCGGACGAAATCATCCTCAGCCTGCAACGGTTCATCGCAACGGCGCATGCACATGGGATCCGAGCGTATGGCGCTACCATTACGCCGTTTGGGCACTCCGGATACGATAGCCCTTCAACGCAATCAGACCGGGCGAAGGTCAATCACTGGATCCGGACGAGCGGAAAGTTCGATGGTGTCGTGGATTTCGACAAGGCTGTCAGAAGCGAAAAAGACCCGACCGTGCTCGATGCAACTGCGGATAGCGGCGATCATCTTCATCTAAGCAGCGAAGGATACAAGCGGATGGCAGCAGCAATCGATCTTAATTATTTCTCTCCATAGTGACGAGCGGCGAAGATTGCGAACTGCTCTTACAAGCAACGTCTCATTCGCAACCTGTAGGTTCTTCGTCAAGAATCCTCCACCGCGCTATCCGGGATCGAACGCTGAATGTCCGCTTAAATCGGACAAGTTCTCATCGGAGTCTTCGAGTTGTACTAGGGCCGCGTACTTTTTTCAGCGGCGGTCACTGTAGTTCGAAGTGAAACCTGAACACACGTACCGATCCCGACGCTACTCGTAATCTCCAGATCAGCTCCGATCATCTCCGCACGCTCCTGCATTCCCAGAATGCCGAAGTGATCGTCCGACGGAGTGGAGGGGGCGTCCATGTCGAAGCCGATGCCATCATCAGAAACACGCAACAACAGACGATTGTCGACATACAGGGCGCTTATATCGATTGTGCGAGGACACGCGTGGCGACCAGCGTTGGTCACAGCCTCACGAACGATCATCAGCACTTCATGAGCTGCGGATGCTGGCAGTGGAGGGAAGCTTGGTGGGTGGGTCATCTCGACCGGAATGCTTAAGGATTCCGCAGCCTGTGCGGATATTTGCTTGAGCATGTTGATGAAGAAGTCCGCATCCATCTCCGATTGGCGCAAGTTCCAAACTGCCTCCCGCGCGTTTGCAATGGTAACCCGAAGCTGTTCACGGGCAAGGTCCAGATACTTGGTGTCACTCTTGCGACTGCTCGCATTCGCCTCCAGCAACAGCGCGACCCCGTTGCAACCCTGGATGAGAGTATCGTGCATTTCACGCGCCAATCTGGTTCTCTCTTCCAGAATGAGCCTAAATCGCCCCTTGACCCACTGAAGATGAAGCATGTACAGGAACAGGGATCCGGCGGCCAAAGCAGATAGCAGAAGAATGTAGAACCAGACGCTCCGATACCAGATGACGGGGATTGTGAAGGGCACACGCGCGCTTTTCCAGGTCTGTGGCTGGTCGCGGCTGTAAGCCCTCAGTTCGAAGGTATACCGCCCGGCCGGCAGGCCTCGGTATTCTACCTGGTGGTTCCCCGTAGAAACCGTCCACCTGTCGTCGGCGCCTTCCAGCCGATAGGCAAGCAGGATATCTTGCTCTGGTCCGAGATAAGCGGACCCGAGACTGAAGGTGAGTAGCTTTGAGCCCGATGGAACAACGATTCCTGCTGAGTAAGTTTTCTGAACATAGGCATTATCTGCGACGACGGAAGTGATGACGGGAGTTGGTACGTCCGCGCTATTGTTATGCAAGGGAAGCGGCCGTTCAACATACATTGGACCGCGATTTGAGGCGAACCAAACCGTACCTCGGGCGTCAACGACAACATTCGGGAATCTTAGTCCGCTGAATCTCAAATCTTCGCTTCCCTTCGGCAAGGGATAGGAGCGCGCAAATACTAAGCCGGCGGATTGAGAGCCTTGAAGCGGTTGATCAAATGGCATCGAGGAAATGGCTTCGGGGCTGGAAATCCAAAGGTTTCCTGTGCGATCGGCGGCCAAACCGCAGATGAAGTTACTCAGCAATCCTTCCGATGTTGTGAAGTGGCGAAGGTCCGATCCTCGATAGGCGTATATACCGTGGTTGCGTGTTCCCAACCATATCGTGCCATTTGGGTCTTCGGTTATCGCGGAGATCTCTTCGCCGCCCAAGGTCTTTGTTGCTCGATTCTCAATGAAATGGCCGTCACAGTAGACAGCTGGACCACCGTCTGTTCCTACCCACATGCAGCTGTTGCGGTCTCGAAGTAATGCGCGGACGTTGCGATTGGGGAGGCCACTCAACGAGTCAAATTGTTCGACGCCGCTATGCCTGATTCTGCTTACGCCAGAACCTGTAGCTACCCATATGTCACCATCCTCGCCTTCTACGATTCCCCTGGGAAAGTCGCCGGCAATTTTGAGGGGGGAGTAGGTCGAATATTGCGTTGAGTGTCCGTCCGTATCCAGCCTGAAAACGCCATTGCCTGCAGTTCCGATCCAAACAGAATGGTCCTTGGCAAAAAGCACGTTGAAAAATACGGGGTGTCCAGGAAGCGAGAGGTTTGCCGGCTGAAGTCTTCCGGAGTCGAGACCATAAACCTGGTTATTGACCAGAAGCACAGTTCCTGCTGGAGAGAGGCTTAGCGTCTCACTGTCGACCGCCGCCGCAGGGGATGGGATGAGATGCAAATGTGCGGGTTCGATCCTGCTGAGGCCTGCCTCAGTGCCGACCCAAAGGCGTCCACTCGAGTCGGTCGTCATGGTCAATATCGAATGGCTGGAGTTGTCATTTCCGATGGAGACTTGTGTAGCGTTCTCTCCCTCGATACGCCAAAGGCCATTGGAAACCGTTCCCGCCCAAATCGCACCGTCGGGAGTCTGGCAGAGTCGTTCGACGTCGCCATTCGGGAAGGGAAGCCTGTTGAATTGTCCTCCTAACTTCTCGTACATGCCCCCTAGGGTTCCGACAATGATGTGTCCCTCCCCGGTTACGAGCAGACTGCGGATCGGATAGGGTATGGGCACCCGGACCGGGTGCAGGAGCTGATTATCCGAGCCGTTGAGCTCCGTAAGTTGATCGCCACCTATGATCAGTCTGTGTTGGGAGTCTTCCGCGATCGCATAGATCTCATGGTGTTCTCCAGCGGAGGGAAGTGCGACTCTTTCAAACTTTCCACCAGACTTTCGAAAGAGTCCGCCGTCCGTTCCAACCCACAGGCGCCCACTGAAATCCTCGTAGATCGCCCGAATGTACGGATCCGTCAGGCCGCTGTGCCGATCAAAAAGCTCAACCTTGTCAGAAGTGATGTGAAGCAGACCGCCCCCCGCCATTCCGGCCCAAAGGGACCGATCATGGTCCCGGAATAGCGCAGTCACATTGCTGACCGGAAACTTACTCATTTCCCGGTTGTCGAGAGGGTTGCAGTACGTTCCGTCAAACACGCATAGCCCTCCCGCGGCTCCGACAAAGAGACCACCGTTAGGCTCAAGTGCCAGAGCCTGTATCGGGAATTCCGGCAGACCGTTCCGGCTACCCCAGGTAGTTATGCTGTACGACTCATTTTGGCCACGGGCCATCGACGGACACGCGAGCAAGGTTGGGAGCAGGCCCAAGGCCAGTAGCTGAGCGGCACCGCCCCTCCTGATCGCGCCGAACTTAGCGGCAAACGTCATGGCTCATAGAAACCTTTCAGCCTCGCACGGGCTGGGGCCGATTCGTGGAAGCGTCGTTCCTGGTTAGAGGTGCTCTAAACCTCTCTTGAGTGCTGCGACAGCAGCCTGGGTGCGATCGGAGACATGAAGTCGCGACAGGATGAGAGTTACATGCGCTTTCACGCTGACCTCCTTGATATTCAACTCATCCCCGATTTCCTTATTGCTCTTTCCCGCTACGATCAGGGAGAGGACCTGCCGCTCGCGAGGTGTCAGACGATCGGCTCCCCGATTTCTGAGGGCGCCGGTCACTGGTTGAGGAAGAAAAGATTGGCCATCTTTGACCCGGCGGAGAGCCCGAAAAACCGTTTCGTGGGAAACCCCTTTTACTAAGTAGCCTTGTGCCCCGGCCTGAAGGGCTTGATGGATATCTTCATCGCCTTCATAGGTTGTAATTACGAGGATTCTGGCCTCCGGGTCGATCTGCTTGATCCGCCGAATGGCATCGACGCCATATCCGTCAGGCAACTTCAAATCCATCAGCGTGATGTCGGGGCGCAGCCGTTCGAATTGTGCGACGGCCTCGCGGATAGTACCGGCTTCTCCACAAACATGGTACGAAGGCTGAGTCTGGAGGATCGCCCCGAGACCAGTGCGAGTGATGGGATGATCGTCAACGATCAAAACGGTGGTCATGGTCATTCTGCGAACCTCTTTGCCGTCACCGTAGCCGCGTCTGGATCCGTCGCACATCGGCGGCGCCCTAAAGTCATTCTGCTGCCCTGCGGAGTCTTAGGCCAGTATAAAACTTCGGGCCCTATACTTTGGTCGGTTGTGACCACCGAGGCGGGATCATTAGGATCGCCTCGCAACGCAGAACGCTCAGAAGGCTTGCAGCAGGGTACTGAGGTACCGGTCAGAGGGGCGGGAAGAGGGCCGGAGATGCTCATCGGGCGCGGACGAGACGGCGACCGGGACTCCACTTGGACCCTCCTGACGCAGGCTCTGGCTGCACACGCGACAAGATATTCGCCGTCAATCTCGATTTACGTTGGACGTATCTACACGCGCGGTGTCGGACAAAAGCAGGAAGCAACGGGCACAGCTAATGGGTTTGTTAGTTCCGGAATCACTCCAGCACCCTTTAGCACCCTCGGCACTCTAGAAAGAAGAGGTCTGGGTTTGAAACTAACTGATCTGTAAGGGGTTATTGGTGGACCTGACCGGGATCGAACCGGTGACCTCTTCCATGCCATTTCGTAGGGTGAATGAAGACGGGTAGAGAGCAAATGATACGAAGCGACACAGAAAGGCAGTGTCCATGCGGGCTTTCCGCACGTTCGCTGCCTTTTGTGTGTGCCTGAGTGACACCAATAGAGACGTACCGAGTTGGGCAGGGATGCGAGGGTTGTGACACAAGCTGTGACACAAGCCGTAACCGGACTCCTACGGTGCGCACCCTCGGCCCAGTGGGAAACACGAAAACCAAATCCCGATGCAACAACCTCCCTGAACTTGTCCGGCCTAGCGTCCCGCGTAGGAATTGCCGCCTTTTTTGCCGTTAGCGGAAAAAAGCGGGTGATTCGCGTTGCTATGGTATCCATAGGCCATGTACCTCCCCGCCGCCACGGTAGCCCGCTCGATTGGCCGGGCGCGAATCACAACCCCTTCAACAGTTCCGAGAGTGTTGTTCCCAAAGCTGAGGCGATCTTGCCGAGCGTTCGCAATCCCGGCTCACGGGTGCCTCGCTCCAAATCTGAGATGTGAACTTCGTGGACTCCCGAATGCTCTGCGAGGTCAATCTGCCGCCAATTTCGCGCGCGGCGGAGCTTCCTAATTCGCTCGCCTGTTGCCGTACAGATGTCGCGCGCCATTCGTTCATGGTCGGATTAGTCTTTGCGCTATATTTAGCGCATACACTCTCTGGCTGCGAGCGTTATCCCCGTAGGTGCGTGCGGAGCCATTTTGATTGGAAGGGGAGTCCATGAAAAGCCAGTTTTGGAAGGCGATCGGAGCATTGCTGGTCGGCCTGCCAGTTGGATGCTATACGGCTTTCGTTGCCGAGTGCTTGTGGAACTGGTTTGCTGTCCCAGCATTGCATTTGTCGGAAATATCTTTCCTTCAGATGCTAGGTATCTTGTTGCTCATACAGGTTCTGATCGGGCAATCTTCCGAAGATCAAGACAAGCGATGGGAGTGGCTGGCTTCCGTCGTTGGACTTTGCGCCCCGGATGAAAAGCGACAGGCTTTGGAAGAGATGACGGAGAAGACCCTGCGGGTTGATTTCGTCGAAGGCTTTTTCCTGGTGTTCGCTAAGGTAGGGGTAAATACCTTCATGTTGGCCCTGGGATTTGTGTTGCATTTGATCGTTGCATGAGATTCCGATTCGAACGAGAACGGCTGAGTGCCAGTCGAATCCCAAAACTGAGGCAGAGTTGAAATGGAGGCGCTACTTGAATCTCAAAGAAGGAACGCGGCGGCTGGCGGTACTGGTGGGTTTAGCCGGGGTGATTCTCGGCGCGTTCGCATCATACATTGAATTGCAAAGCCTGTTAAGTCAAAAAGTGCGCCATAACGCATTTGAACAGTTGACGGCTTCGGATGTTGTAAAGCACGAACGCACTTGCCGCCTGCTTGGCTACACTAGCGGGTGTTCCCAGATTGAACTTCCACCGAGCGCTGTTTTTGATAGGCAATCGCAAGCCGACCCCTATGCTGCAACTGCGGAGAAATCCGATCCTCCGCTCACCGTGCAAGGGCCCGACGGCAAAACCTACCAGTTTCCGCCGGGGACGGATAAGGCTGCGGAAATTAGGTACTTCAAACGAAAGGGAATCCGTTCGGATCCCTTTGCCGCCATCGCAGAACCATCTTCATCAGACGTTCCGGCTAAGTTTAGCTCGGAATCTATAACTCCGCTTGCCTCCGAAGTAAACATCGGAGAGATCAAGACAATCAACTGGACGATGGGAACGGGCTACGGAGTTCAATCAATCGAAACACAGGACGGCCAAATTCATTATCCGACACCGTTGCTATCGGCATGGAGGTATCTCTTGATTGCACTCTTACCCATCCTTGGATTCTTCATCCCGTGGGGCACAATTCGTGCTATCGGATGGGTGGGAGCTGGTTTTGTAGCAAGCTCGAAGTGAAGCTGTTCCCTCTACTGAGGTTCGCATGATTCAGTTTGTCCATATTCATCAGTTTCTCTGCCCAGTGTGCGGAGCGTCCATTGCTCTCCCGCGTCAAAGCCAACTAGGAGAATATGAAGGTCAACAATATCGGCCCAAGGGTGTGTGGCCAATAAACTTTGTATGCACTCAGCGCGGGCAGACGTGCGAGGTTGAATTCGACGCTGTCCATCTGGGAATACTAACTCCGACGGTCCCATATCTACGCAAAATGGGTCTTTGGTTGATTGTAGGCGGATGCGCCCACGAAGATTGCACAAACCAATGCACCATATTTGTATGGCATGAAGCAGACCAAAGCGCAGAGAACGTAGTGAGCGCCATACTGAACGCCAAGCCGATGATTGCTTGTACCTGGACGCATAGTGTTGAGTTTCAGGCAGAGAAGATGACGGCGGAGAAGCTGGGGTTCTGATACCGGCAGTCTTTTCCAATTGAAAGATGAGCCTGAAGGATGTGGATGAGTCGTGCTTTGGAAGGCTCCTTTTTTTGTTTGTTCTGGGAGAGTGTAGCAGTGGTGGCCGATGCGGTGGGGAATGTGGGAATCGGCACTTTGATTTCCATATTTCCTCCGCCTGTTTTTGAGGGTTCGGATTTCATCCGGCGGACCGCAGTTGGTCGAAGAGTTTGGCTTTGGCCTGTTGCATTCGTTGCGCTGC
>Ga0209483_1001175_pt1 | contig 20401 bp, 23 predicted proteins | sample NGEPerA_FD_184508 | JGI IMG/M metagenome (GOLD analysis project Ga0209483, IMG submission 184508) | Arctic peat soil microbial communities from the Barrow Environmental Observatory site, Barrow, Alaska, USA - NGEE PermafrostL2-A... | ecosystem: Environmental > Terrestrial > Soil > Wetlands >... | reverse complement strand
ACCCATGACCGACGACCTGTCGCGACCTGTCGCGACAACCGACGACAGTGAGTATTCCCTCTCCGTTGAGGAGGCAGCGGAGCGATATGCTCACGCCGGCTTTCCCCGCACGATTCGTGCAATCCAGCGATACTGCGCCAAAGGCGATCTCGACTCTCGTCGAATGGAGACGCAGTTCGGCGAGCGATATATGATTACTCCGACATCCGTCGCGCGACACATCGCGTACATTGAGGAAGTGCGACCAGTCGCGACACTTCGCGACCAGTCGCGACCAGTCGCGACAAACATGACCAAGGCCGAACCTCTATCGGAGACACCGACAGGCGACGACAAGCAGCGACCGACCGCGACACCAGTTCCAGACGACTCACGTTATGTCGCGGCTCTTGAGCGAGAGAATGATTTTTTGCGCGGTCAGATCACCGTGAAGGACACACAGATTTCCGAACTCACGGAGCGCAGTCGTGAGACCAACGTGCTGATCGGCGGGCTGCAGCGATTGCTCGCACCGTTGCTCGGTTCACCGGACCCGCACCCCGCAACGAAGGTTGAGCATTCGGACATATCTCGCTCACAGTAGGGGATAAGCAGCGATCACGCATTCCTGGCGCGTATAATGTGCGCATGGAGTCCGGCTCAAACCGCCACATAGGCGACCTCCTCAAAGAGAGAAACATCGAGCTCGTCGGAGCCGATCCGGTTACGCGTCAGGGCTTTACGCAGGTTCCCAATTTCATTCTGACAAAAAAGGAACTGTCCGTCGGAGCAAAGCTCGCATACGCCATGCTCTTAAAATACGCATGGGGTGATGATGCGTGCTTTCCAGGACAGGTCAAACTCGCCGATGATATGGGCGCTGCAGAGCGCAGTGTTCGCACGTATCTCAAAGAACTTGAAAGCGCCAGCCTTCTTGAAATCGAGCAGCGCGGACTGGGCAAAACGAACTTGTACAAACTCTATCTGACAGTGAAGCCACGCACGGCTCGCCGATCCTGACCGGCAAATATTGCCGGTCTTGAACGGCAACTACCGCCGGTCTTGAACGGCCAAATTTGCCGGTCACTCTATATAAGAATACTCATCTACAAATACGCATAATAAAAATACGCAGTACGAAATACATTTTTAAATTAGGGGAGGGAATGCCGACACATCGATCGCGTATCAACAACAAGCACAAAACGGCTCAACAAAGCCCTAGAATAGGCGACACCGATTTAATGGCTTAACAGAGCCATATTTTCAACGCCGCACATTATCTGATTCACGACATGCACGCACCCCGCGATCAGCTGTTGCGCTTCAAGTGAGAAGTTTTTGGGCGCGCTGTTACAATCAATTCTAGCAAGACCTTCCTCCGTATTCTCCGGTACCCGATGGTCGGGTGTTGTTCGTGCGGAGGAGCGAGCAATGGACAAGACGGTGCGCATTCGTGAGTTGAACGATGCATTTCGCAAATCGTTTGTTGGCGGCAAGGTCGTGGTGACCGAAGGTGTCGACGGACTGAGCGACGGCGACAAAATAGCGTTGCTGACGAAGGTGCGGACGTTCGACGATTTTCATCGCGACAACGATCCGCACCATGAGCATGACTTTGTTAGAGTCGAGCATGACGGCTCAACAAATCTCGTCATGAACTGGGTAGGCTCAGGAAATGGCGGGGCGGTCATGATTGCCCTCGCCCCCACAGCGACAGTATCCACGTCTTTCTACTGGCTGAACCCTCGGTGGTTTATGTTCCAGTGATACACTACGTCTATGTATAAAACCCTTCTCATTGCGTTAGCGGCTCTCTCCATTCCTTCGGTGTTGTTATTTACAGCACTCCTGCATTCATTTTATTCACCCGAAATTGAAATGAGCCCTTCTGATGAAGAAGATAGTGAGTTCATACGACCAACGAGTATCTAATTCATGGAACCCGAGAGTATCTGGGCAAACGGAGACGCAAAAGACATTGTGCTTGAGCTGTTTCCGCCGTGTCATCTCCTCGACCTCGGAGGGGGGTCAGGCTGGCTACAACAACACGTGCCTGAGTACAAGGTGACGAATATAGACCGTCCGTTTGACCTCAATAAAGATGTGCTTCCGAACGAGAGTAATTCCGTGGCAGGGGTTGTATCATTCCAAGTTATCGAACACTTGGAGAATCCACATCATTTTGTAAGAGAGATTTTCCGCGTATTGAAGCCCGGCGCGAGGGCAGTAATCACTACCCCGAATCCATTCCATATTTTCAACAAACTGACCTTTCTTAAAAACGGTGAGATGTTCCGCTATAACGACGAAAACGACCACGTCTACGTCGCAACAAAGGCCATCGCACGGAAGCTCTTCCGGCAATTCGCTTCAATCGAGACTCGATACCAGTATGGATATTTCCCGTATAGGTGGTTGAGCTGGTTTGCATTTCCTGCGAATGAGCTATTTGCTCGGAATATCTGCTGGATACTCCGTAAGTAGTTCGCCGAATTTCTTGAGCACCTGAGCATCGTCGAATGTTCCGGACGACAGGTCGCCGCTGCGACTGAACGCGATTGCGCCGACGATCCCCTCTCGCCGCGACAGATACTCTGCGCGCACGATAGCGGCTCTCGCACTGAGGCATTCGACTGGTTCGCCGGGAGCAACACCGTCATCGGCCGCCACGAACGGCAACGCAACGAAATATGTAATATCGGCCATGACTGCTACTCACCATCTTGACCACGCCGCGATATTGTTCTCTTTCTGTTCTCATGTCAATCGAGACCCTTGGCGAGGCATATCGGCTCAGCTGGCGCGTCCGCGCCCGCTGCTTACGCGGCACCGTGGAGACGCCGACGCGGCTCCAGCGGTGCGACTTCCAGGCCGAACTGGATATGCAGACACTTGTTTGGGCCAAGGGCCTCCGCTTCCCTCTCGGCAGGCTGGGGAGCCGCCTCATGTGTCCACGCTGCGGCAGCACGGATGTAAACGTAATCTTCGAGCCGCCACCGACTGCGGTACGTGTCGCGGCTCGCTAGACCAGAACCGCGCGAAAACGACTGCGGGCTATTGAACACCTGGCGTCCAATAGTTCGCGACACCATCCCGATATTCAATCGTCAACGGTACGAGAGGGGTACGACTGACTTGTACCCGTGCGACGAGTGAAAATCGTATGAATACAAGCTCATATGCCCCCGCGTTGTCGGGCTTGCCGCCCGACCCCGGGCCGCCACCTCGACACAAGCATGCTCTGAGCATGCTCAATTGTTCGAGGCTGGCGGCCGCCGGCATCGCGCTGGGTGGCGCGTAAGCCGTCTGGCTGGCGGCCCGGGGTCGGCCGGCTGCGCCGGGCCGACGAAACGCCCCTGGGGTACCCTCGGTACGAGTATCGTACATGTCACGATAGTCCTCGCTTCGCTGCGGGCTATCGAACACGTCCGATATCGTTCTCTCGGCGTTTCGTCTCCGACAACGCGGGGGCGGGTTACAAAAGCTCGGACCTGGTCCTCGCCCGTTCTGACAGGCGCTGGAGCGCCAATGCGCACACGGCCGTCGCACGCACACAAGGTACAATGGGACTATCCACGCGCATTCAAGGCGTGGCGACAGCCTCGGGTAGTTCACCGACTACACCCCACCACAGGTCGCTCGGCGAGCCGCACCGGTCTGACACCCAGACTGAACGGTGCACAGACGGCAAACAGGAGCTGCTTCGCAGCACCAGTTTTCACCGGGGGCTGGCGCGACGTTATGGAACACGAGACTTTTTCTGTTGGGACAACTGCAAGCGGCGAAGCCGTCGGGTTCTCGCCGGAGGAGCGCGAGCGCCACCTCTACATCATCGGCAAGTCTGGCAGCGGGAAATCGACCCTCATGTTCAATCTCGCCATGGGTGACATCCTGTCCGGATACGGCGTCGCCGTGATCGATCCGCACGGCGACCTGGCGCTCGATATCCTCGACGCCATTCCCCCATCGCGGATCAATGACGTGTGTTATCTCGACGTGACGGACATCGATCGGCCGGTCGGCTTCAATCCGGCCACCAAGATCGCGCCGAAGCGGCGCGCGCTCGCAACGGCCGGCATCGTATCGGCTTTCCGGCATCTCTGGGCCGATTCGTGGGGCCCGCGTCTGGAACACTTCCTCTTTCACGGCGTCGCGGCGCTCATCTCGCGGCCCCACGCAACCTTGATCGATCTTCCCCGGCTGTATACCGACGAGCTGTTTCGCTCCCGCCTCATCGATCGCGTTCGCGATCCGGAGACACGACGATTTTGGTTCGAGGAGTACCCGAACTATCCGGTCGCGTTCCGCAACGAGGCGGCGGCACCGATACTCAACAAGGCCGGACAGTTTGCGGCATCACCGCAATTGCGTGTGATCTTGGGCCAGCTCGACCCGCGGCTTGATCTGTCGTTTGCGATGAACAGACGGCGCATCCTCATTGCGAACCTCGCGAAAGGTACGATCGGCGAACAGGCATCGAACTTGCTTGGGTCGCTTCTGGTATCGCACCTGCAGCTGATCGCGATGGAGCGCGGATCGCTGCCGCCGGAGGAGCGTGTCCCCTTTTACATTCATGTCGATGAATTTCAAACGTTCAGTTCGGATACCTTCGCGACGTTGCTCAGCGAAAGCAGAAAGTTCAAACTCCGCTTCTGTCTCGTGAACCAGTTTCTTGATCAGGTCGCGCCGATTGTTCGTTCGGCCGTGCTCGGTAACGTGGGCTCGCTTGTCGTGTTTCGCGTTGGCAGTACCGACGCGAAAATACTCGCACCGGAACTTCACCCGATGGAGCCAGGCGGGCTGACCGATCAGATGCCATTCACGGCGTGGGTCCGCCGGTCTGATGGCGGCCGGAGCCGAATCAGTGTCGAGCCGAAACTATTTCCCGCGCGCAACAGCGCCGCGGCGATCCGGAGGCAAAGCCGGGAACGGTTCGGACGGCCCCGGGCGGTGATCGAGGGGAGGCTGTACGGGACCGGTCGATAATGGTTCCCGTATGAGTTGCGCTGCGCTATAGTACCGCGGTACTCGTTCAGCACTGTTCACTCATGGCATATACCGTCGATGCATCCTTCAATTCGTTCTATGACCAAATTAATCTGAGCGGCGACCACCGCGAGATTGCGAACAAGCGTCGTGACCGGATCGTTGAGCTGTTAAAAAAAGATTTCGAGATTCTCGAAGCGTTCGGAACGGGCTCGATTCCGAAGTTCACTGCGTTGAAAGCTCATGCCGACCTCGACGTGATGGTGGTTCTGCACTATGGCAAACACATCAAAGACAAGCTGCCGAGCGCGGTCCTGCAGAACGTTCGCACTTCGCTTTCCGAATATCGAACGGGTGTCCGGAGCAACGGCCAGGCCGTAACGCTCGGCTACGAGTCGTGGCCGAACGTCGACATTGTCCCCGTAAGCCGTACCGATGACGCCAACGGCAAGGTCACGCAGTACAACGTTCCGAATTCGAACACAGAAAGTTGGATGCCTAGTCGGCCGAAGAAACACGCGACCACAATCGAAGCCAGATCGACTGCCTGCGGTCAGAACTTCCGGCGTATCATCAAGATGATCAAACATTGGAATCGCATCCACGCCGAATATCTGACGAGCTATCATATCGAAGTGCTCGCGTTGGAGATTTTTGGGAGCAATCTTGATGACCTGCCGTGGAACATCCATACGTTCTTCGATAAGGCGCGCGGCCTTGTGGGATCATCGCTGTGGTACGAAGTCAATTACGCCGACGCGTATCTGACACAGGCAAACCGACAGGAGGCCATCAAGCGCCTGGAGACAGCGACCTCCCAAAGCCTGACGGCTTGGCATTCGACTTACGGAACCAACAACGACGATGAAACTGCAATAAGGTATTGGAAGCAGATTTTCGGAGACAAGTTTCCCGCATATGGCTGACACACAGGAAAAAATTGATCCGGTTGGGACGCGCTACTTTCGCCCGCTGACGATTGCCGACCGCGTGGCGGACGTTCTCTTTTACGTCACAGCAGCACTTTCTCTCGCGGTGCCACTGATTGAACAGCCGGCGCACCCGACGCTCTACACCGTGGCGCAGATCGCATTTGCGATTTCGGTAATTGCCTTATTTGTGATTTCGCTCGCGATCCGATTGTATTTCGCGCCGCGAGCGCAAGTGCGCCGCTATCAAGATTTTCTGGCGCACGCCTTCGGCAAACCGCTCTCCCATCAGCAGACGTCAGGGTACTACAACAACGCGGCGACCACCGTCCCCCGTCGCATCGCTGCACAGGTGCTCGAAAACAGCTTCTACAGCTCTGATACGCTCTCCCAAATGGCAACGATCGAGCGTATCAAAATTGCCCTGTATGTGTTGCTCTACGTCCTGGTGATCTTCAATAGAAACACCGATCTCGCGACCATCGCAGTCGCCGCACAAATCGTGTTCAGCGAGCAGATCGCCTCGCGTTGGCTGCGACTCGAATGGCTTCGCCGCGAATGCGAGCGCACGTATGACGACGTGTATCGACAATTCCAGAGCAAAGGCCAGATGGACGCATTTTCAATCGAATCCGTCGGCCGATATGAAATCGCGAAAGCGACCGCAGCGCTTTCGCTTTCCTCGCGCATTTTCGAACGCAGTGCGGAGCGGATGAATGCGGAATGGGCGCGCATTCGTGCAACCCTGGGACTTTGAGAAAACGGGCTGAGCAGGGCTGGCCTCGTGTGGGAGCGGGGGTGACAGACCTAGCTTTCTAAAGCAAAAGCCCCGCTCCTTAGCGGGGGGATGCTCTGCACCTTGCGGGTCCTACGTTCTCAACGCGAATTTCAAAGTCCCTCTCCGCGCCAGCGCTCGTCGCCGCTGCTCTGGGAAGATTCGCACAAAGCTCTCCGTGTTTAATCATACATTACCGGAACAATGGACTCGCATTCGACCGCGACCACGTCGTCGTCCTCGCCGTCTTTCACGGAAAGCAGGCGCGGTGATATTAGTCAGCAATACGGATGTTGTCGCGCTTCCCGCTGATCCACGCAGCATTCAGCGGGTCCGATCCTGCGAGCGTTTCTTCGTCGATGAATAGAAAAAGATTTGATCCTCGACCACTGGTTAATTCCTCCAGCGCCTCTATCATCTGCTCGACCCTCTCACGCGTGGTCGTTTCGATGAGCACCCGGAAGTTCGGAATGCCGAGTTCGTCGACATGCTTTCGCTGCCGGCTTGCTTCGAGATATACGTGCAATTTCTTCGCGACGTATGTGCCGTATTGATTCCGGAACCGCGTCACCGGCATTTCGCCGCGGTCCTTTTCATACATGAAGTATGACTCTTCGCCTTCTGCTTCGAACCGCAGGCCGAAAAACCCGTCCGGGATGACCGTGCATCTACGCGGCGAGCCGCCGATCGGTATTCGCGCGTCTAGTCGAACACGCCGCACCGGCTTCGGTGCGTCAGCGAATATCTCAGCTCGTTCCAGAATTCGCAGATCCTGCTGGCCGCGGATCGCCAGTTCGAGCTGAACGAAAAATCCGGAGATTCCGACCGAGTGCTCGATGAAGCGCCATCCGGCGGCCTTGTGCTTGTCGATACCATCCAATAACGGCCGCGTTACCTCGAATCCGTGGCGTCGTAGGTACGACGCACCCTTTCTGGATAATCCGTAGATCAGGGGCCGTGAACCTTTTTCCTTCCGTCTGCTCGTCACCTGCGACTCGGGACGTTCGATGTACCCGTTCTCCCACAAACCGAGGAGCGCCCGTTCGACCTTCTGGCTGCTTCCACCGTCGAGTGCTGCGAGCTGCGCCGTTGAACAGAGTCGTAACCGCGAAAGGTTTTTGAGGTGTTCCACATTGCGATCAGTGATGCTGATTTCACGCGGCGTCTCCGGGCGCGTGAACAATTTGCCCCGCGAACGTTTCGCTTCCATGTCATTGATTGTACCGTTCGTCATACGATTCCGTTATGCGCATGGTCAGCCCGTTACCGCCGGGCCGCCGTCTGTCAAGGGCGGCCTACGGCCGTCGCCTCCGGCGATCGGGACCCTTGACAGGCGGCGGCTCTGGCGGAGATTTCTCACCATGCGCATCGACGGACTTTTCTGGTTCTTTGCGCTTCCGTTTCGTCCGGAATTGCTGGGGAGCTTCCGGTTCAACATCGCGAAGTTGACCGGCGCGCTCCAAGAGACGGGATTGCCGCGTAGCGAGCGATGCGAGTGCTGTTTCTATAGGAACAGCCGACGGACTGCGCTGCAGAAGCTCGCGACGTAGTGTGTCGAATTGCTCAGACGTCAGTTTGCAGTCGGCAACGTGCGCCGCCTTCAGGATCGCCGTCCTGAGTCCGGTGCCGTCGACAAGACTGATCGCTGCGAAACCCGTAGGAAAATTGCGGAGCACTTCGCCCGCCATGTACCGGGCATTGTCGAGATTGTGAACCGACGTCGGACGATCCGCGAGGACCGGTTCGAGTACTTCGCTCCAGCCCTGTGATCCCCCGCGGCCGTGACTTCGCGAGCTACTTTCTGTGTTCGATTCCGACGTGGAGTATGCGACGCCCTTCGTCCACGCGCTCGCCTTCGCGCGGGATGTGCCACGCTGCTTCATGGTCGAGATGCCTTTCGATCGGCTGGTTCCCGATTGCGAGCCGTCTGATTTCCCGGAACTTCGCTGTCGGCTTTCGCCAACTCCGACGCCGGCAACCACTGCGGGTTCCAACCTTGCGTTCCCGATCAAGTACCGGCTCGGCGATGCCAAGCCCATGTCTGAATAGGTACCGGCAGTCTCGCCGATGGTGTTGCCGGAGGCAGCGGCCGGCACCGACAGGATGTCGCCCGGCACCAGGTTGATTGTCGTCGAGGTGCCAAACGCATCCGTGTCCGTGGCTGCTGTCGATGACGAATCTGAGGTACCCCAGTTCTCGTTTTCCGCTGTCCCGATACTTTCGTTCACGGCATCGCTCACGCTTTCCGTGAACGCCTCACTCTCGGTTACGCCGTTGGCAATCGTGCGAGCCTCTGAATTGGCAATCGCCTCCTGCCAAGACTCGCTTTCCGCTTTCCGCCGCACCAGCTCGTGTCCGACGAGTGTTGGCTTGGTAAGAATGTTCACGGGCATTTCGAGGTTGTGACGAAAGACCATGTCTGAGAGTTCAGCTGCCTCGGCAGGGTCTTTGACGCGAGTGACGACTTTGATGTTCGTCGTGCTCTTTATGGCGTCCAGCATATCCTCGCCGGCTACGCGCAGTTGCGCGAGCGTTTGATGCGCGAGCACGACGCCCGTGCCGTATTTTCTCGCCTCTGCCAACATGCGCGAAATGTCACCCGACAGGTACAGCTGGCACTCATCAAGAAACAAGAAGAACGGATGCTCCGGGCGCTTCCGGCGAACGGTATGAAAGAATATCGACCGCGTGAGCAACCGGCCGAGCAGTTGCACGGCGTTGTCACCCGCTAGCGGGCCAGGCGACAGGTTCGCGAGAATGATGTGTCCCTCATCCAGCGCCGCACGGAAATCGATTCCGTTCGCATCCTGGCTCACCGTGAGCTTGATCGCCTCGTTGTTAGTGAGCTTCACGAGACGATTTCTCGGCCCGGTGATTTCCTGCCGGAAATCCTGCTGGCCGCGATTGTCTGACGCAATCGCATGCAGCCATGCGAGTTCGTCGCGGGCTTCGTCGTTCTTGAGTGTACGCATCGCCCATGCACGCACGCCGTCACTATCATGGGGGTCGAAGAACAGGCGCGCCTCTGCCAGCGTCAGTTTCAGTTCGGTAAGTGTAGTGAGAATGGCCGCGAGCACCCGCTGCATCGTCGGCTTGGTATTCATGTCCTCTTCGCCCCAGATGCGTTCCAAGGCTTGTTGCATCGCTTCCGCGATGACCGGTGGATCGTATTCTTCCGACGGCAGAGCGAGCGGATTGAAGCCGGTTATATGCGACCCGGCGTTTGGATCGATCAAGTGCACGACGCGCCGCTCTGCGATCCGGTGCTGCGCAATCCACGCGATCATCGATCGATACAAACTGTCAGGATGGTTCCCGTGGGGATCGACGATGCACACGCCGCGCCCCTGTTTAATATCCTGACAAGCGCAATGCTGAATGAAGCGGGTTTTGCCGCCGCCGGTGGTACCCACAACATGCATGTGCTCCAGTCTTGCCCGGACCGAGAGGCACATCGGACATCTAGCACCATCCCGGCCGAGGACGATCGCGGTGCGGTCAACGGCTGGAATGATCCGAGGCCGCAGCGTTGGATGCAGTTGCAGGATACGCTCCCGTACTTCAGCGCGAAGGTTTAACGCTCTTGCGCTTATCGTACTCATGCGCGCGACTTCTGCTGGCGTACCAAGGTGCGCTCGATTGCACGGTCGATCGGTGTGGTATCGGCGCCGTCGGCGCTCAGCTGGTCACGTGCCGCGTACAGTTCATCGAGACTCAGTTCGTCTCTCCCCTGCTGACGCTGATCCCGTAGGACCACCCGCTGCTCCTCGACCATGAGTTCCCGCTCGTTGATCCGGTGCTCCCACTGGAGTGCGTGATACTGTGGCCCGTACTGACGGAGTGCGTCCAGCCGATGCTGTGCGTCGAGCAGCTGCTCCCGGATTGGATAACGTCCGAGTTCTGCCGCTTCCGATTCTTGCGCGCGCCTTTTGTCGTTGAGCGCGACTCGGTGATATTCTTCGCAGATTTCTTCATTGCGTTTAATCTCCCTGCACAACTTGTCCGCATCGAGGACTTGCGGTAACTCCGAATATTCTTGCTGCATTCGGCGGTTCGAGATCAGCGCGCCGCCGAGTTCCGTATCGGCTTCGACAAACTTCCGCTGTGCCACGGCCCGCCGCGTATAGGTGTCGAAGGTGTCGGCCTGGGCGTTGGCTGTCCAGCGCCGAGGTATGCCGCTGATGACGCCGCCGACATCCTGCCGGTACGGTGTGGTCGGCACCGGTGCCGGTGCCGGCGATGTCGTGGTGATGTTCGACACCGGCCGCGACGGCGGAATGATCTGGATATCTCTGTCGCTGTAATGCTTGGTCATTGTCTCCTCCTTAGCGCAGCTGGCTGCGCAGTTCGCGCAGCCGTTGTTCGTGCTCCGCAATGTCCGGGCGCTCGCGATACTCCCCGTGCGTCCGCGTGTGATCGATTTCACTGCGCATCAGCGCAGTGTGGGCATCCTGATGCTTTGATATTTCACGCAGCAGATTTGCTTCGCGTTCATACCGTTCCGCTGCACATTCGGCGGGGTCGCGCGGTGAGCCCGACGATCCTGTCGGTACCCAGCCTGCGAACCAAGCAACGAGCAACAAAGCGGCACCCAGCAGTGCCAAAGGAAACAGGAGTCCGAGCACGGGATCAGGTTCGACGTAGACCTGATATCCGTACTGCACTTGTCCGAAGGCGAATGTCGGGAGGCTCATTGCCCCGAATGCGTTGGCAATAACAGTGGTCCGAAATGACATTGCGTCGTCCTTATTTGTGACGGATTGGCAGTTGAACTGATGTGCTCGGGTTGATGACTTTTATCTGGTTGCGGTAGGGCTCCAGGAGCTTCTGTTGGGCGCGAGCCAGCTCTTTTAATTCTATCGCTTGCTTTATTAGTTCCGCCTCTTGCGCCTCAATTGGCTTGTGCATCTCCGTTCTTATGAAGCAGCCATTTTCCCACCGTTCGTCTTTTTCGATGAACCAGTACTTCGCCATTTTGTGTTCCTCGTGCTTCAGAGTTGCGGATCACTCTGTTGATTGCCGCAGTGGCGAGTCAGCAACCGTTACGGAGATTCTGCAAACAAGGTTGCGGCCGTGCCGATTGGTGAGATCGATCGCCACGAGCACAACCTTGCTGGGTCGCGGCAGAGAGGTATGATTCGAATAGCTATCTGTCTCGTCGCCCAGCATCGCATCCCGCGATGTTGAGCACGCGAGACGGAGTAAACGCATGAACGAAGCTGGTATGGGCGGGTCCATGGCCGCCACCCACATCGGTGCCGCTACCATCGAGTTCTTTGGCATCGAATTGTGTCCGACGGCCGATGGCCGCTTGTACGTCGGTATCGCCGCGACAGTTTGCGAGCAGGAGGGTGAACTCTCGCATGTCGATCTTGGCGATCACCGGGCGGTTTCGCTCGACGATGCGTTTGCCTTCATCCGCGACGCGATCAACCTGTCTCATTGAAAGGAAAGAGCATGTCGAAACAGGGTCACGAACCGGCGTACCGCGCTTTTAGCGTCATCGAGCGAGAAGGGCGGGACGCGTTCTGGCAGCCGCTGGGAGCTGCCTTTGAGAATTCGGACGGTAGCTACAACGTTATCCTCCAGGCGCTGCCATTGCCTGGGCCTGATGGCGTCTGCAAGATCGTGCTGCGTCGGCCGAAGGAGGATCAGCAGGAGGAGCGGCCGCTCGGTCAGAATCGCAGAGCCCGAAATTGAGCTTAGGTACTCGCTCGCTGAAACGCGCCGCCCCTCGGGGCGGCCTCTTTTTGGAACCTTCCTACTTTGACAATTATGCAACACAGGGCCGTTTTGGCGTAAACGAGATTTCTCAACTGTTCGGGCCCCCCTTGCAAGCTCTTGCCAAATCGCATTCAATATTTCTGACCATCGATTTGCCTTCCTTTGGAGGAGTCCGTCGATGGTATTTTTGTCTGTTGGTTGGTGCCGGCCGCTTCGATGCATGCGCCCCGGCCGTGCCCGCGATTCTCCCTGCTGAAACAGAGAACCCCCAGAGGAAAACCCTCTGGAGGCCCATCGAGTGGCGTTCCAGCGCCCTCGGATCAGCCGCGAACTTACCAGGAGAACGCGACATGCATCAGTCTCTCACAGAGCTGAAATCTATCAAGTCGTTCGAGAAAACTGAAAGCGACACTAGACATTCAGAAACTAAGCAGGTCAGCTTTAGCAGCGCAGTGGCTGACTATCTCCGTTCCGGTCACCACGACCGAGCTGGCTACTTGGCACGTCTTTGTACCTATTTCAGCGGAGTGCCAGTTGCCGAAATTGATCAGGCTCGCATCGAGCACGCCGCGTTAGCTATTTGTGGCAGCGCATCCGCCCTCAGCACCCACAATCGGCAAGTGTATACGCCGACGAGCGCGATCTTAAAGTTCGCCGCCAAGAGGGGGTGGTGCAAGAGCTTTCGCATTAAACGGCCGACTGTCATCAAGCGTGTGAGTCCCCTTCCGACGCCACACGACGTCGACCGCTTTATCAAAGCGGCCGGACCGGGCCACCGCAGGATTTTTATATTTCTGATCGGCACCGGCAGCACCGTTCGCGAGGCCCTGCGACTCGATTGGCAACAGATCAACCTCGCGCATGGGACGGTGGAACTGCGTAATGTGCGTGGACAGATCGTCACGATTATTCTTCCTGCCCGGCTAGTGGAGATGTTGGCGCGATTTGGACACCACGGCGGCAAGGTATTTCGCCGTCCGGACGGAAGCCCGTATTCAGAAAACGTTTCGGCCGGAGGACAGATCAAGAAGGCGGTTGAAGGCGCGCAGCGTCGGTCTGGCGTCAAGATCACGTTACGCATGCTACGGCAAGTCTGGCGCTCCCGAAACAACGCCGAGAGCAATTGAACGATTGACGAGCAGGCTTGTGGCGGAGTCAAATGCCCAAACAACGTGAAAAGCTGAGCGTCGACCAGGTCGGTCTCGACACGCCGTTGCGGCTTGCCGATGCGGTAGAGATCGCATTTCCGAACGATGCCCTTTCGGTTTCTGGTCTGAGACGTGAGATTGCGAAAGGACGACTCGTTGTTGAAGTTATAGCCGGAAAGATGTTTGTAACACTTCGCGCAATTGAGGAGATGCGTCGCCTATGTCGCGTCCAAGCAAAGGTGCCCGCCTTTATCTTAAACCCGAACGCCGCGCCCGGGATGGAAGTCTCCGGGAGCGATCCTGTTGGATCATCCGCGACGGTTCAACAGTCGTCGGCACAGGATGCGCTGCGTCGGAAATTAGAAAAGCTGAAGGCAAGCTGAAAGAGTATCTTTCCGAAAAATACTCTCCTGTTCGGAAAGAGCAGGACATTGAGAAGCTTTTGGTTGCCGATGTACTCTCCATTTTCATCGATGATCGGCGCGACAGCCAACAGAATAAAAAAGGATTTGATGAACGTATCGGCCGATTGAACGCATGGTGGGGTTCCAGAAAACTCTCCACGGTGAGTGGCAAGACATGCCGTGAATACGCGAAGAGCCGAGGAAACGACGGCGGCGCGCGTCGTGATCTTGAGGATCTTCGGGCCGCAATCAATCATCACGCGAAAGAGGGCTTGCACCGCGGCAGCGTCCGGGTGTGGCTGCCCGCGAAAGGCTTGCCTCGCGATCGATGGCTGACCCGCTCCGAAGCAGCCGCCCTCATCTGGGCGTGCTGGCGTTACCGAGAATTGCAAACGATCCATCGCGGGAAAAATAAGGGGCAGAAAGTCGCAACGGCAAAACGCCGGCTGCGACACATCGCCCGTTTCATCTTGATCGGGCAATACACCGGTACGCGCGCGGGCGCGATTGCGTCCGCGTCGCCCGATGCTGCGGTTGGCCGGTCATATGTAGATTTGGATCGCGGCGTTTTTTACCGGCTCGCCCAAGGAAAATCGGAAACGAACAAAAGGCAGCCGCCGGTTCCGTTACCGCAGCGGCTGCTCGCACATATGCGCCGATGGAAGCGATTGAAATTGATCGCTCGACATTTCGTTGAATTCGACGGCGAGGGGGTTCGGTCGGTAAAGACCGGTTTCAAACACGCCGTGAAATTGGCCAAACTTCCGGGAAAAGTTACGCCGCACACCCTGCGGCACACGGCCGCGACCTGGCTCATGCAGGCCGGCGTCGATCCATGGGAAGCTGCTGGTTATCTCGGAATGAGCGTTGAGACGCTGCTGCGGACGTATGGCCACCACCATCCGGATCATATGAAAGGAGCAGTCGAAGGAATCACGCGAAAGCCGACATCCTCTTCGACTCTAAATCCGATCTTAAAAGGGACGAAATAAATCCGGGTTGGTCTTTCTGCAAAATCACAACGGGGTTCTCGTCACTCGGAGTCCTCGTATCTGAACCAATCGATCCCATCTAAGGTCTTGCCGTGCCGTAGAGCGAGCTCAACAGCGTGGCGTCGCCAATGGTCTTTGGTATGTGGCGTCATTGAACACGCTAAGTATCCCGAGCCATCGGTAAACTTTATAGATATAGAACGGACAAGCATCGGCTTCGTTTTTGTTCTAAGCTTGGTTTTCATTTTGAATCTCCTTGCGCGGGAGTCTGCCACGCAAGTCGAAGTGGTCCAGCCAAAACCTCACGGCGAGATCACGTGACGAGAACAACCTTTTTTCCGCTCTCAGTTTTCGAGGCCAAAGCGCGAACAAAGCGCGGTGGTTTCTGTAGGCATTTCTGACGGAAAGCAAAATCAGCTAGGCCAGTCGGCACGAGAAGTTATTGAAATGATTGGTGGGCCTGCCTGGACTCGAACCAGGAACCAGACCGTTATGAGCGGCCGGCTCTAACCATTGAGCTACAGGCCCCGCCGCGGGCGGCCGCAGGATGCGCGGCCGGCAACGGTGCCGGCATCGTTTACAGGGACGGTCGCGATCCGGCAATGCCGCGCTGGGTGTCTCGGCGCGTTGCTGCGGGGCTCGTCATCGAATCCCGGGCCTGTCGGGCAAATCACCCTTCGCCGCTACGGACGGTCCATTCCTCATGTCAAGCCCCCTATACAAAAAGATTCTGCTTTCCAGAATATTCGGATTATCCTATATCGCTCATGTCCCGTCCCACTTGAGGGGCGCTCGCGATCGTCACGAACGCGGGGCGCGGGATGCGATGGACGCGGATGGTGCTTCTGACGAGGGCATCTTTCGGCGGACGACGAAGACGTGTGGTCCTGGCACCCCGACGCTGGTGTCAAGTCTGCGAGACGAAGCGCAGGCGATGGTGGCCAAAAAGCCCGGCGCACCAGGGAGAGCGCGCAGTAGCCGTTAAAACCATCGCGCGGGGAATGCCGGGTTTCTCCGGTGTGACCGTGGTGACTATGCTCGTATGCTTTATCTATTTCGCATACGAGGCTGCGGGTGCATCGAGCGCCCGGTATTCCCCGCGCCCTTTGTTTACAGAGGGCCGAAAATAAATGGACACCTCGCGCGAGAGTATGCGGCGAGACCGCGAAGTCATGCCCATCCGTCATTGCCTGCGACAAACGCGAAGCGTTTGCGCAAGGGAGCGAAGCGACGAAGCAATCCATATTCGCTTTGTCGCGCGATGGATTGCTTCGCGGAGTCTGTCATCGGGCGCGCGTCGCGCGACCCGGTGGCTCGCAATGACGGCGTTGCGCTGTTTGAAAATTGAATCTCTGCCCGTCATTGCCGGGCTTGACTCAGCAATCCATCGCCTTCGGAAAACGAACCGCTCTTGCGAAGAGAGATGGATGCCCGGATCAAGTCCGGGCATGACAGCGAATGTGCGGCGCGGCGCTGCCTTCCCTCACTCCACCGAAACGCCGGCGAACTTCACGACCTTGCGCCATTTCTCGGTCTCCTCGGCGATCAGTCTGCCGTAGCCGGCCGACGACATCGGCTTCGGCACGCCACCGATCGCAGCGAAGCGCTCGACCAGTTTGGGATCCTTCAGCGCGTCGTTCACGGCCTTGTTGAGGATCTCGACGATTTCCGGCGGCGTGCCCTTGGGCGCGGACATGCCGTAGAACACGGTCGCCTCATAGCCCGGCACCGTCTCGGCGATGGCGGCAATGTCGGGCGCGCTCGGCCAGCGCTGCGCCGAACTGACGCCCAGCGCCCGCACGCTGCCGCTTTTGGCCTGCGCCATCGCGGTCGGCAGGTTGTCGAAGATCAACTGCACCTTGTTGGAGATCACGTCGGGAAAGGCCAGCGCCGAGCCGCGATAGGGCACATGCAGCATGTCGCATTTGGTCATCGCCTTGAACAGCTCCGCCGACATGTGCACCGTGGTGCCGTAGCCCGAGGAGGCAAAGGAGATCTTGCCGGGATTGGCCTTGCAGTAGTCGATGAACTCCTGAACGGTCTTGACCGGCATCGCGTTCGACACCACCAGCAGATTGGGCACTTCCGTGAACACCGCGACCGGCACGGTATCGCGGATGAAATCGAACGGCAGTTTCTTGTAGAGCGAGGCCGAGATCGCGTTGTTGGCGCCGCTGAACAACAGCGTATAGCCGTCCGGCGGCGCGTTGATCGCGGCTTCGGTGGCGATATTGCCGCCGCTTCCGGTGCGATTTTCCACCACGAATTGCTGGCCGAAATGCTCCGACAGCGATTGCGAGACGATGCGCGCCACGATGTCGACCGGGCCGCCGGCGGCAAAGCCGATCAGCCATCGCACCGGGCGGTTCGGATAGTCGGCGGCGGCGGACGGCGCGATGCCGAGGCAAAGGCTCGCAAGACCGGCGAGAGCGAACAGAACTGCGCGCGAAACTGCGATCATGGTGTCCCCGTCATGGCTTCGTTGCCGCCGCCTATTGCATCGGCCCGCTTGCATGCTTTCACAGAATGGCGGATTTGCCTACATTGCGTTTGGGCGGATATCTTCCGCAACGTATCGCACCGGCGCGGTATCAGAGGTGGACCATGAAGATCGCGTCAGCCATTTGCGCCGTTGCCGTGTTGCTGGCGGGCGGCGCTTCGGCGCAACAGGGAGGTAACGTCATTTCAAAAACCACGATCAGCCTGGGGACGGCGACGCCGGGCGGCGGGTTCCCGCTCTACGGCAACGCCTTTGCCGACATCATCAATGCCGCCGATCCGCAGCTTGCGATCGCGCCGCGCAACACCAGGGGCAGCAACGAGAACATCCCGCTGCTCGAGAAAGGCGAACTCGACATCGCGCTCGTCGCAGGCGAGCCGTCCTATGAGGCCTTCATGGGCATCGGGCGGCCGCGCACGCCCCTGAAAATCCTGACTGCGATGTATTCGAGCCCGGGCATGTTCGTGGTTCGCGCCGACAGCCCGTACCGAACCATTCGCGATCTCGCAGGCCACCCGGTCGCGTTCGGCGCCAAAGGGTCGGGATTGCCGATCCTGTCGCGCTACATGCTCGACGGCCTCGGGCTGAAGCAGGATGAGGATTTCCAGTCGATCTATCTCGACCGCGCCGGCGATGGGCCTGACATGGTGCAGGACGGTCGCGTAGCGGCGCTGTGGGGCGCGGGAATCGGCTGGCCCGGCTTTGCCGCGGTCGCAGGCAGCCCGGGCCGCGGGCGCTTCATCGCGCCGGATGCAGAGGAGATCGCGCGCATCCGCGCCAAGCACTCGTTCCTCAAGCCGCTGACGGTACCGGCTGGCAGCTATCCGAACCAGAATGCGCCGATCAATTCGGTCGGCTCCTGGAGTTTCATCCTGACGCGGGAGAATCTGCCCGACGACGTCGCCTATCATCTCGCGCGCATGCTGCATGGCGTCGAGGCCGGATTCTGCGCGAGGTTGCCGCAGGCCTGCGAGACCACGGCCGCCAACACGGTGGCGGCCGCGCCGGATTTGGCGCTGATCCATCCCGGTGTGCTCAGATATTTGCGCGAAATCGGAGCGGCGAAATAGGCTGATGGCGAGCGGTGAATTGACCCAGCGCCTGCCGGCTTCGCTGACCCCGCTCGACGCCGCGCGCGCGGCGCTGCTGCGGGACCTCGCGCCGGTTGCGCCGGTGGCGCTTCCGCTCGCGGAAGCGCTCGGCGGTGTCGCCGCGGAAATGCCGCCGCTGGCCGAGCATCCGCCGCGCGACGTCGCCGCGGCCGACGGCTTTGCGTTGTGCGCCCGCGATCTCGTCGGCGCATCGTCCTATTCGCCGCTGCCGCTTCCAATCGCGCCGGTCTGGGTCGAAGCCGGTGATGCCATGCCGGAAGGCTGCGACTGCGTGATCGATGCCGATGCCGTCGATCGAAGCGGGCCGCTGTTTCAGGCTCTGGCGGAAGCGATCCCGGGGCAGGGCGTTCGCCGCGCCGGCGGCGATATCGCGCAAGGCAACGTCATCTCCGGCGGGAGAAAGATTGGTTCGCTCGATGTCTTGATCGCGCGGATCGCTGGACTGGAAACGTTGAACGTGCGGCGGGTGCGGCTGCGCATCGTCAACATTCCCGCAAGGGGCGAGGCGGTGACAGCGCGGCTGATTGCGGAAAGCGCGCGCGGGGCCGGCGCCGACGTCGTCTGCACCGAGGCCGCGGGGCGCGAGGCGGCATCCATCGCCACCGCGCTCGATCCAGCCGGCTGCGACATGCTGATCACCATTGGCGGCAGCGGTGTCGGCCGCACCGATGCGACGATCGCGGCATTGGCCCAGCGCGGCGAAGTGATCGCCCATGGCATCGCGTTACAACCGGGCCCGACTGCCGCCGCCGGCCGGATCGGGAATGTTCCGGTGGTAGCGCTGCCGGGCGCGCCGGACCAGGCGCTGGCGGGATGGTGGACGCTGGTTCTGCCGGTGCTCGACGCGTTGTCGGGGCTTCGAGCCCGACGGAAGGTCACGTTGCCGCTGTCGCGCAAGATCGCCTCCAGTGTCGGCATGACCGAATTCGTTCTGCTCGCGGGGATCGAAGGCCAGTGGATGCCGCTCGCGGTCGGCGAGTTGCCGCTCGATGCCATCGCCCGCGCCGACGCCTGGCTAGCGGTCCCAGGCGGCGCGGAGGGATTTGCGGCGGGAACGGCGGTCGATGCCTATATGCTCAGGGACTGATATGGGTTCGACATGACCAATTGGGTTTCGCCGAAAAGCCGCGACGGTGTGGATCAGGAGCAGTTCCTGACCATCCTGTCGCGTGAGGATGCGCTCGCTCGCTTCGAGGCGGCGCTGTTTCCGCGGCCGATCCCGGGCGAACCGCGGCTACTCGCCGACGCGCTTGGTTACGCGCTGGCGGAAGACATTCTGGCGCCGATCGACGTGCCGCCGTTCGACCGCTCCAATGTCGATGGCTTTGCCGTGCGCTCCGCCGATCTCGCCTCGGCGGGCGAGGCCAGGCCCGTTCGGGTCATGCTCAACGACGAGGTGATCGCCTGCGGCACCGCGCCGACGCGTCCGGTGCTGTCGGGCACTGCGACCTCGATTGCGACCGGTGGCCCATTGCCGCGCGGCGCCGACGCCATCGTCATGGTCGAGCACACCCAGCCCGCGGGCGCCCGCGCCATCGAGATCCGACGCGCCGCTTCGCCCGGACAATTCGTCTCCTATGCCGGCTCCGACATCGCGCGCGGCGAGGCGTTGTTGCGCGCGGGCACCGTGATCGGCTCGCGCGAAATCGGGATGTGCGCGGCCTGCGGCATTTCGCAGGTCATGATCGCGCGCAAGCCGCGCGTCGCGGTGATCTCGACCGGCGACGAACTGGTGCAACCGGGCGTGCCGCTGGGTGCAGCCCAAATCTACGACAGCAACGGCGCTATCGTTACCGCGGCGATCGACGAGAACGGCGGCGAGGCGATGTTCCTCGGCGCCGTTCTCGTC
>Ga0209483_1001174_pt1 | contig 20414 bp, 27 predicted proteins | sample NGEPerA_FD_184508 | JGI IMG/M metagenome (GOLD analysis project Ga0209483, IMG submission 184508) | Arctic peat soil microbial communities from the Barrow Environmental Observatory site, Barrow, Alaska, USA - NGEE PermafrostL2-A... | ecosystem: Environmental > Terrestrial > Soil > Wetlands >... | reverse complement strand
CGGTGGGCGCCGGCGAGAACGTGGTGCGGCTGCTGCCGCCGCTTATCATCGAGGACAGCCATGTCGCGGAAGCGGCCGGCATCATCGAAGCCGTCGCCCGGGGATGGAACATATGACCGCCGCCTTGCTCAAGAACGTGCCGCGCCATTTCCTCGACCTCGACCGGGTCGACAGCGAGGAGCTGCGCCGCATCCTCAACCGGGCAGCGGCGATGAAGGCGGGACGCGACCGCACCAAGCCGCTCGCCGGCAAGATGCTGGCGATGATCTTCGAGAAGCCGTCGACGCGGACGCGGCTATCCTTCGAGGTCGCGATGAAGCAGCTCGGCGGCGATGTCGTCACCATGGCGTCGGGCGAAAGCCAATTGTCGCGCGGCGAAAGTCCGGCGGACACCGCGCGCGTGCTGTCCCGCTATGTCGACGCCATCATGATCCGCACCGACAGCGCCCAGAAGCTCGAGGATCTGGCGGCGCATGCCACGGTGCCGGTGATCAACGGCCTGACCGATCAGAGCCACCCCTGCCAGGTGATGGCCGACGTGATGACGCTCGAGGAGTTCAAGGGCCCGGCCAAGGGCAAGATCGTGGCCTGGAGCGGCGACGGCAACAACGTGCTGGTCAGCTGGATTCATGCCGCGGCGCGTTTCGGATTCGAGCTGCGGATCGCCTGTCCCGCGAAACTCTTTCCGCCCGACCAGGCGTTGAATTGGGCCAAGGCCGAAGGCGCGCGCGTCAGCGCGACGACCGACCCGGCGGCTGCTGTGGCCGGCGCCGATTGCATCGTCACCGACACTTGGATTTCGATGGGCAAGGACAAGGACAAGGAAGAGCGCCGCGCCATGCTCCGGCCCTATCGCGTCGATGCGGCGTTGATGGCCAAGGCGAAGCCCGACGCCATCTTCATGCATTGCCTGCCCGCCCATCGCGACGAGGAAGTCACCGCCGAGATCATCGACGGGCCGCGCTCGGCGGTGTGGGAGGAGGCCGAGAACCGCCTGCACGCGCAGAAGGGCATCCTTGCCTGGTGCCTGGGCTGAGCCCACATAAGAATCCATGCTCGGCGCCGCCACGGACGATATCGTCCAGCCCTTCCAGGTCGACCCCTTCCGCTTGCGCGGGCGCCTGGTGCGCCTCGGCCCGGTCATCGACGAAATCCTGACGCGCCACGCCTATCCGGCGGCGGTGGCGGCAATGCTCGGCGAAGCCATCGCCATCGCCGTGACGCTGGCCGGCGCGCTGAAATACGAAGGCGTCTGCACGCTGCAGACCAAGGGCGACGGCCCCATCCGGTTCATGGTCGCGGACGTGACGACGGCGGGCGCGGTGCGCGGCTACGCGCAGTTCGACCGGGCCCGGCTCGACGAGCTGGGCGCGGCGGCCGAGCTCTCGGTACCCCGGCTGCTGGGGGCGGGCTATTTGGCGCTCACCGTCGACCAGGGCGAGCACACCGAGCGTTATCAGGGGATCGTGGCCCTCGAAGGCGGCAGCCTCGCCGAATGCGTCCATCATTATTTCCGCCAGAGCGAGCAGGTCGAGGCCGGCCTCAAAGTGGCGGTGGCGCGCCACCGGAACGGCGACGGCCACGCGCATTGGCGGGCCGGCGCGCTGATGATCGAGCGTCTGCCCAAGGAGAACGACACGCGGTCGCGCGAGGACGAGGACGAAGGCTGGCGGCGCGCCATGATCCTGATGAGCACCAGCACCACGCAGGAGCTGCTCGATTCGAGCCTGCCGCCGGAGGATCTGCTGTTCCGGCTGTTCCACGAGGACGGGGTGCGGGCCTACCGGCCGCATGATCTGGCCGCGCGCTGCCGCTGCTCGCCGGAGCGGGTCGAATCCATGCTGACGGCACTGGGCCCGGCCGAGCTCGCCGATTTGAAGGTCGAGGGCAAGGTGATCGTCACCTGCGAGTTCTGCAATCGCGTCTACGCCTATGACGACGCCCAACTCGCCGCGCTGGCCGCGTCGTGACGTGTCGGCGCCCGGACTGCCTTGAAAAGGGCTGGTTCCGGTGCCAGTCTCGCCGCCCCGCCGAACGACCGGAGAGGCCCATGACCCCGCGTTTTGCCGTCCGCGCTCCGCTTGTCCTGTTTCTCGCGGCGAGCCTGCTTACCGCCTGCTCCTCGGCGCCGCCGGCACCGCAATTTCCGGATCTGCGTTTCACCGACAAGCCGCCGCTGCAACTCGCGGTCGCCTCGGTCGATCTGCGCGAGGTTTATCTGCCGCCCGGCCATGCGCCGAACGTCGACCATCTTTTTCCGGTCACGCCGGTTCATGCGGTCGAGAGCTGGGCGCATGATCGGCTGAGCCCCACCGGGAGCGGCCCGCTGCGCGCGGTCATGACCATCGAGGATTCCAGCGTGATCGAGACCGACCTGGCCAAGCAAACCGGCGTCAATGCGTGGTTCACCACCCAGCAATCGGAGCGCTACGATCTGTCGATCGCGGCAACGGTCAACATCGTCGATCCGACGGGCCTCGTGGTGCGCTCCGCCACGGTGAAGACGACGCGCTCGCAGACCGTGCTGGAGAACGCCTCGCCGAACCAGCGCGATCATGTCTTCTATGACATGACCAAGGCGGCGATGGCCGATTTCGACCAGCGCATGGAATCCGAGATGCGCAGTCACTTCGGCGACTATTTGCGGTAGCCGCCGGCGCGTCAGACGTTCGGCGCGAGCGACGGCGAACCGATCAAGGAGAGGAATTCGCGCCGCGTCGTCGGGTCGTCGCGGAAGGCGCCCAGCATGTGCGACGTCACCATGGCGACGCCGCTTTTATGGACCCCGCGCGTCGTCATGCATTGATGCGCCGCCTCGACCACCACGGCGACGCCCTTCGGCTTCAAGGCATCGTTGAGCGCATTGGCAATCTGCGCGTTCATCTTTTCCTGAATCTGCAGCCGCTTGGAGAAGACGTCGACCAGACGCGCCAGTTTCGAGATGCCGATGACGCGCCGGTTCGGCAGATAGGCGACGTGCACCTTGCCGATGATCGGCGCCATGTGGTGCTCGCAATGGCTTTCGAAGCGGATGTCGCGCAGCACGACCATCTCGTCGTAGCCGTCGGTCTCCTTGAAGGTACGCCCGAGAATGTCGGCCGGATCGACGGCGTAGCCAGCGAAATATTCCTCATAGGCGCGGACGACGCGCGCCGGCGTATTGCGCAAGCCCTCGCGCGCCGGATCGTCGCCGGCCCAGCGCAGCAGCACGCACACCGCCGCTTCGGCGTCCGCGCGCGACGGGCGCGAAGCGCCGCCTCCGTTGCGTTTCGTCTTGTTGTTGGCGGCCATCGAAATTCGTTTCCTTTCCGGTCTTGCCTTGCGCCGCGCCGTGCTCACTGGAGCCGCGACGCCTGGTGGGGAGAGTCGAGCGAGAAGGCAGGAATGGCGACGTCGAAGCCCTTACCGTCCGACGTTTCCATGTGATAGGTGCCCGCCATGATGCCCGACGGCGTGTTCAAAGGCGTGCCGCTGGTATATTCGAAGGTTTCCCCGGGCGCCAGCACCGGCTGCTCGCCGACCACGCCCGGACCGCGCACTTCCTGCACGTTGCCGCGGCCGTCGGTGATCCGCCAATGCCGCCGGCGCAGCTGCACGGTTTCGCTCCCCTGGTTCTCGATGCGGACGTTGTAGGCCCAGACGAAATGGCCCTCGGCCGGCGAGGACTGATCCTCGAGGTAAAAGGGCTTCACCGTCACTTTGATCGAACGGGTCGTCTCCGAATACATCCGCGCCTCCAAGACGACTCCTGCCGGCCATGGCTGGGGTCCGACGCCGAAACCCGGCGATTCTGGGCCGGCGCGGCCGCCCGTCAAGCAGCCCGCCGCCGGGCCGCACCCGACGGTTAGGGAAAATTTAGGGTACCTCAAGGAATTGTTCATGACTTTCACGATAAATTGCCCGATCGCCCCTTGGAAGCTCCCGCATGGCGGGTGTGCCGCCAACGCAGGTCGCTCCGGGGCGGACGGTGAAGACCATGGCCTCGTTTTATCCGCGGTTGATCGGCGGCTTTTTTCTTTTCCTCGGCATCGGCGTTCTCGTGGGCGCCGCCCTCGGAATGTTCATCGCCCTCGCCTCCCTGCCCCTCGTCGGGCTCTTCCCCCCACCGACCAGCGCGCCGCAGATCGCCATCATCGCCGCCGCCATCGCCGGCCTCGCCACCGCCGCGATCGTCACCGCCCTCGGCGTCGGAGCGTGGCACAAGCGGCTGCAGGCCGATCTCTATCGCGAACGCAGCCGTCGCCTCCATCAGGAGATCGCGCCGCCGGCGCGCCCGCTTGGTTCGGACCGGCCGGCCGCCCTGCCTTCGCGCCGTCGCGCCTGATCGCGGCCGCCGGCGCCGGTTGCGATGACCCGCCGTTTCATCTATAGCTGAACCTGATGGGGATGGAGTCCCCCGAAACTGCCCGAAGCGCAAGCCCAGGGCTGATGACTCCTACCGCGCCAAGATGCGGTGGGAGTCCGTCCGGAACCCGCCGCGAGGCGGGTTTTTTCTTGCCCGCCGATTTCATCAGGAGGCCTGCGCATGACGTATCTCTGGGTCGCATTGGGCGGCGCGCTCGGTTCGGTCGCGCGCTATCTCGTCGGCATCCACGGCGGCAGGCTTCTCGGCACTGCCTTCCCCTGGTCGACGCTCATCATCAACGTGACCGGCTCGTTTCTCATCGGCGTCTTCGCCGAAAGCTTCGCGCTGCGGTGGGACGCGGCGCCTTCGACGCGGGTGTTCCTCGTCGTCGGCATCTGCGGCGGCTACACCACCTTCTCCACCTTCTCGCTCGAGGTGGTGACGCTCATCAACCGCGACCAGTATCTTGCCGCCGCCGCCTATATCCTCGCTTCGGTCGTGGTATCGGTCGTGGCATTGTTCGCCGGCCTCCACCTCATGCGGGCGGTATTGGATTGAACGACCACAGACCTTGGGGAGAAATGGTGGAGCAGAGGGGGATCGAACCCCTGACCTCGACATTGCGAAGGCTGCGTGCATATCCGCTAACTATATGACGTTCAAGACGTCTTTCGCGCTGCCTTTTTGGTCTGCACCGATTTTGCACTGGGATCGGCGACCGCTCGACCGTTGTGGCTGGCCGGTTCTTAGACCAACACTCCGGGATATTCTTCTCAATCATGCGCAGCTTGCCAGGCACACCGGCGCGCAATAGCAGCCAACGGCCTACAGTCTGTTGTTTGGGGGTTTGAGCTACCTTGAATTAAGCGTTCTGAGCGGTAGTTGGATTTTCAGCAGCTGGCATCGCGTTCTTCATTTCTTCGGTGAGTGTCGCATAGCGAGCAAGAACGTCACGCTCAAACTGCTCGCATCGGGGCTTGATCGACCAAAGACGGGAGGAGCACCAGGCGACGAACATGGTGATTCCAATATCGATGCAGAAAAAAGCAAAAAACCAGAACCCCGTCGCGGAAGAGATCATCCACCCTTCGGGCCACATCGCCGCAGCGGTCGCCCGGATGAAAACATAGAGCGCTATGATCACCAGGACGCCGACCAGCTTCTTGTCGCGCTTAACGTGGAACGATCGAAGAAACGGCATGACCCAAACGCGTTTTTGCCAGACGCGAACTGCGATCCCCCGCGGCGCGTGAAGCTTTTCCCGTCCTACATAGCAAAGGAGCCGGAATTCATCGCATTCGAACCTGAGATTGAGGTGAGAATTCCCGTCTTTGTACAGCCCGAAGCGCAGGAGCATTTGCTTCACTGCCGCTTCGATAGCCGTCAGTTCCTTGTTGAGCCGGTCGACCTCGCCATGGACCCGATCCAAGCCGAGATAGCCGACACCTAAAATAAGAGCGAAGGCGCCAAGGTGCAGCAGCGCCGCCACGGACTCGGTAGTCATCTCGCGTTCCCCCTGGGAACGCAGTGCATTCTGCAACGAGTTATGGCGAGCGGCCTTTAGGCCGTCTGCAGCACCGCGTTTTTGGCGTGTTTGTCAAAATATTCGTGCAGTCCGGTGCACAACTTAGGCTCACCGAACTGAATAATGGCCGTCATTTCTTCGCGGTTCTGTTCGAACCGATAGTGCCGCCCGTCAGCAACGACAAAGTGAAAAAGTTCGTTGGATGACCGCTGAATGAGATCATAAATGATAATGCGGTTACGCAAATTGGCGGCGGCCAGCGCCGCCAACAGCGCATGGTTGGGCGCGATCGGCCGTTCCGGCAACACGCGGATGCTCGCGCCCGGTTGGCGCGCGAACGCTACGGCCGCGTCGATGACTTCCTGTGTGCAATAAACATCCGGGTCGAGCGCGCCAGTCAGAATTTCGACATGGTTCCGCGCATGCCGAAAGATTGCGGCGATCACGACGGCGGCGTGCTCATGGCTGAAATTCGAGAAAGTCTCACTCGGCTTGTCGCCAGCCGCCATAGTGGCGACGAAGCGGCGGTACTCTTCAAGATCGGTCATCGGAGATACCTTAGCGTCGGCCATAACGTCCCCTCCCCCTCAGAACAACCTGACGATGAATCCGTTCCCGTTCGACACTCGACCAACATCATCCGCTTCAGATGCGGCAATTTCGAGATACTTGGTTTCCGAGTAGCAGCGTGGAACGCCCTCTGTGGGAGCGGCTCGCGTTGCGAGCCGCGGTCAAACCACGGTCCAGAATCTGGCATCATTATCCTGTCGGAGCAATAAAAATGGCGGCCAATTGCGCAAATGTGATCGTGGGCCCAACCCCCGAAAAAACCGTAAATTCGCGACTTTTCGGCCTAAATCCTCGGTCCTGCCGCCGCGATTCGAACCGGCGCGGTCGCTGGCGCCCCTCCAATACCCGGGTGCACGCTACCCCATACCCCGGCAATCTCCGCCACCGACCCAGAATGCATGAGGTGAGCATACCGCTCGACCATTGCGGCTGACTGCCAGCCGCCTTCAGCCTTGAGAAGCAAAGTGTCCTTCGTCAACGCGTAGAACCAGGTCGCCCAGGTGTGGCGCAGATCGTGCGGCGACAGGTTCGGCATAAACTGCCGATCGTCGCCCTCGCCTTCCCACACACCGAGCCCGGCGCGGCGGCACGCTGTACGCCATGCGGTCTTGATCTGACCGCCGTACTGGCGCCCGGCATCAGCATAGGGCTCTCCATCGTCGCGGCGGAACACCTTACCGCGGCGCTCGCCGTCCGAATCTGCTGGGAGATTGGCGAGCGCCAGCGTCGCCGCCGGCGGCAGCCCGGCCGCGCGGTCGCGGCCGTTCTTGGTATCGCGGAACACGGCCTTTGCCGCCAGCAGGTCAACATCCGACCAGTCGAGATCGAGCGCCTCGGACATGCGGGCGCCGGTGCAGAGGATGAAGAGCAGCAGCGGGCGCAGATGCGGCGCCGCGGATCCTAACAGCCTGAGCGCCTCGGCCGGGGTGAGCCAGCGGGTTTTGCCGCGCGGGAGGCGCGGTTGCTCGAAGCCGGGCGCGTCACACCAGCCGCGCGCATGGGCATGATTGAGGATGGCGGTGAGCGGCGCATAGACGGCCCGCCGCTTGGTTGCCGGCGCGGCATCGGGATCGAGCAACACGGTCACGGCGCGGTCGGCCGCCGCCTGGTCAATGCTCGAGAGCAGGGCGTCGCCGAAGTGGTCGACGAGCCGCTTCACGTCGGCCTCGGTGCGCTCGCTCCGTTCCTCGAACTCGATATAACTCAGTGCGGTTCGGGCGAAGGAAACAACCGCACGTTTCCCGAAGACTGATTCCTCAAGTAGCGCCGCCTCGCGCTTCGCCCGGACGGCATCGGCGATCGCGCGTTGGTCCGTGCCCGTAGTTTCATAGATACGGATTCCGCGGACGGTTCCCCGCAGGTAATAGACGCGCGAGGTTGCGCGCTGGTAGAGCCGGAGAGGCATGGCAGGCTCCTGAAGAGGCGGTCGAACTCGCCCTGTTCGATGATGATGTTGCCGGGCACGCGCCGGCCGCAACCGATTTCTTTGCACCGGTTGCGCAGCCAGCGGAGGTTCTTGATGTGCAGGCGCCGGGCCGCCTGTTCGAGCGTGATGGGCCACGACTCCACAGACCCGCTCACCGGTTGGTCAGCTCGCGGGGTGCCCATCGGCGCTCTCGACCTCTTCCATAACGATCGCCTGCACATCTCGTGCTAGCTGTTTGAGTAGGGATCCACCGATTGTGGCCGACACGCTGATTTCTGGCTCCGCAACCCGCTGGCCGGTGGCAAACTCGACGGTCTTTTCTGAATGGTTTTCAGCGGGATCGTAATATTTTATTTGAGCGCGCGCGGCAGTACGCGACACGCTAATTTCTATGATGTTCTCAGCCTTGCCGGTCGAAAACAGCGCTGCGTCGAACGCGTCACGGAACGTTCGCATCCCTGTATAGGGACATCTCTCGTGGCCCCGCGGCCGAGCGGCCGCCACCTTGCGAGTGCGGGACGCTGTCTCCGCCAGGCTATCGGTCGCAAGAACCGAAATGATTAGCAGCGCCAGCGCGCGCGCCGTAACGCGAACGCCGCTGCCCGGGCCTCGGCCGCCCTCGATCTCGAGTAACCCCCCGCGCACAAGAGCGCGCTGGCGCTCATAAAGCGCGGCGGCTGAAACGCCGAGAAGCCGCCCAAGTCCGGGCGTGTACCCCTTAAGCGAAGAAGACATAGCCGCCGGCCCTCTGAATCATCACTGAGGTTTATATAGCGGTACAATGGTGTATGTCCACCACTTTTGTCTTGCGAACGAGACACGCAGGGATTAATAGTGGTCCGTCACCACTATTCAGCGAGGAAATAATGTCTGCCGTAGCCGCAAAAACATACAGCGTTGAGGAGGCGGCGCGATTACTCGGCATCGGGCGAAATCACGCATATGAAGCCGCCAAGCGCGGAGACATCCCCTGCATCAAGATCGGAAAGCGCGTGCTGGTTCCGAAGGCAGCGCTCGATCGGCTGCTCGACGGAAAAACAGCGGCATAACCGATGTCGACGCTACGGCCATTCCGGGCCTATTCCGCCCGCGGGTACATCGGGAATTTTTTCATACGCCAAGACGCGGAACGCCTTTTTGCGCCGGTCGGTCGCGCTGTGATCATCGATGAACGAACCGGCGACCGCTTCCGCCGTAGGCTCGACGGGCGGTGGGAGCAAGATGGCGTCGACCGCGTAACCGCAACGGCGCGCCGCCAGCGCACAGCCCAAATGGCCGCCGCCGAATGAGCCAGCGCGCGCGGCTGACGATCGAGGGCGGCTATTCACGCGTGCCCATCAGGGCGGCGGCCGATAGGGACCTCAGTGGCTCGGCGCTCCGCGTTTTGATTGCGCTCGGGCGTTTCGTGAATTCCGACGGCGAATGCTGGCCGAGCATAAAAACGCTCGCGGTGGCGGCCAATCTTGACCGCCGTCATGTGCCGCGCTCATTGCGCCAGCTCGAGCGCGCAGGCTTCATTGTGCGAAAGTCCAGAATCGATGCCGCCGGTGACCGCGGATCGAACATTTACACCGTCTCCTTTGATCCCGACACGGCGCTGGGTGTCACCTCACCGGGTGACACCAGTAGCACCACGCACGGTGAAACGGTGTCACCGTCTCCGGCGCTGGGTGTCACCTCACCGGGTGACACCAGTAGCACCACGCACGGCGATACGGTGTCACCTCACGAGGCGATACCTGGTGTCACCATGGGTGGTGCCCTAAGTATCCCAACCGTCGAAGCACCCAATTTAAGCATCCCAAAAGTGCGCGATGATGGATTCGATCAATTTTTCGAGGCGTACCCAAAACGGGGCACCAGCGAAGAATACGCCGCGCGCAAGGCTTGGCCGGCGGCAATCGAGGCGGCGAGCGGCAGCGAGCAGATCGTGGCCGGCGCGCGGCGTTACGCCGAGGAGTGTCGCGGCAGACAGGCCAAGTTCATCTCGCGCCCTTCGACCTGGCTCGCCGAGCGTCGCTGGGTTTACGAGCACGTTGGATCGTCCACCGCGGCCGTCGACTCGCGCGCCGCGGACACGGCCAGGCGAAAGCATTTCGTCTGGCAGATCACAAAGAATATCAGGGCGGGGCGCGAGCAGCCGACCGCCTCGGACTGCGCGCAGCTCGTGCGCGATCGGGCCGTTACACTCAAAGAAGCGGCGAAATATCTGGGGATGACGCCGGCGGCATTCGCCGGCGCGCATTCGATAGCGATGCAGGATGACGCTGCACCGTTGACCGCCCTGCCGCCGCGCCAGACGACAATGATCTTGCCGATCGATGGTGGTGCGCCAGCGGCTCGGCACGGCGACGGTGCGACGGTTGACGCAGATTGGCCCGAAATCCCGTTGTTCTTGGACAGGCGCCTGCGCAAGGCGAGCGCGCCATGACCGCCTCAGCCGGCGCGCAATCGTCGATAAACCCGCAGGAAACCGAAGCGGAAGGGGTAGGGGGTTCGGGTCCACGGCCGTTTCGACCGCGCAACCGGCTTGCCCAAAGACGTGCGTTTATTTTGCCCCGGTTGAACCAGGATTTTGATCGGTGACGGCGAAAGCGCTGAAATCGCCGCCCACGCCGCAGGCGCCGCGCCATCTGGAACCGGCGACGCGCGCCTGGTGGCGTCAGGTGGCGCGCGCTTATGAGCTCGAACCGCACCATTTTCGGCTGCTGGCACTCGCGGGTGAGGCGTGGGATCGGGGCACCGCGGCGCGCGTCGCCATCGTCGAGCACGGGCTGACGTTCATCGATCGCTTCGGCGCGCCGCACGCGCGCCCGGAGGTCGCGATCGAGCGCGATAGCCGCATCGCCTTCGCGCGCCTGATCCGCGAGCTCGATCTCGACGTCGATCCGCCCGCGGAACAGCGCCGTGCCCCCGCGATCGTCTCAAATCGGAGAAATTGATGCCCGTCAAACGCCGCCGCGACAAGCGGAAGCTGATTTATCCGCCGGTGATCGAAGCTCTCATCGCGGGCGAGACCATCGAACCCACCGATGAAAACCGGAGCGCCATTCTCGGCGTCGTCTACTTTAACGAATTTCCCGAGTTGCCAAAATCCGCACAAGACCGCGCCCGCGCGTTTCTGCTCGATTGCCGCGACGTGCCGCGCCTGCCGAAATGACCGCGACTGATCCACGCCGCTTGCTCGCTGACATCCTCGCGGCGCTTCGCTCGGCCGGCGCCGGTGAGGCCGAGCTGATCGAGCGCGCAATCGACATCAGAGCCACCGAGCGCAACGATCCGCGACTTCGGCAGATCGGCGAAGATGTATCTCGGCGCTTCGGTGGGCGCCCCGTGATCGATGACTCCGCCGCCATCGCAATGATAGCCGCGATGGTCGCCGCCGGCGCGCCGCGCTCGACCGCGCTGGCGCGTGCGGTTAAGCGCTTCTCGCGCGCCGGCGAGCGGCCCGACAGTGTGCGCCGTCGCCTGGCTATAAAAATCCGGAAATAACGTCATGATTCCGAAATCCGCCGTGGTCTTGTCGTTGTTATGAAAAACACCCGACCGACCGACCCCAGCATCAACGTCCTCGCCATTCTCGACCAGCGCCTCGCAGAGCTTGAGCGACGCCGCGTCTCGATCACGGCGGAAATCCTTCGCCTCGAAAAAGGTGGCGCGCAATCGATCGCGCCTGATGCGGTCCCGAAAACCGAGCAGAGGGCCTATGAACTGTTGGCTGGCGGCGGCGCCTCGATCGTACCGCCCGAGCCCATCGGTGCAACGCTGCACGGGCTTATCACCGAGCGCCAGGCAATCGATCGAGCGCTCTTCCTCGGCGCGCAGCGTGCATTTCGGCTGCGCATCGAGACGACGGCTCAGCTCGTCGAAAGTCGCAAGCACGAATGGCGCGAGCTCATCCGCGAGCACGCCAAAATCCTGATTGAGTTGCGGCGCTCGAATCAACGACGCCAGGCTTTCCGGCAAGCGCTCGTGACCGACACCGGCGGCCTGCATGTTTCGCTGCCGCATGATCGCCAGAGCGGCTTGATCCACGGCCCCCGCATCGTCAGTGACCAGATCTATACGTGGCTCGAGGAGTTGGTCGCTGGCGGGGTCATTTCGCGCAAGGAATTAGGGGATGCGTGAGCCCCTACGATACGGGAGGCTGAAAGCCTTCACCGGCCCGCGCGCCGAAGAGCGCGCCCACAGGGCAGGCACGTGGGCAAGAGCGACGCTGTTCGGCGACGCCAATGCAAAACTCTGGTGCCGCGACAACTCGATTGCGCTCACGAAGGCGAGCGCCGAAAGCCCGAACACTGCCGGCGGCTTTCTCGTGCCGGACGAGCTGCTCCGATCGATCGTCAATCTCCGCGAACTGGCTGGCGCATTCCGCCAAGCTGCCGAGATCGTGCCGATGAGCCGCGACACGCTCAACTGGCCGCGTCGCACCGGCGGCCTCACTGCCTACTTCCTCGCCGAGAACACCGCGCCGCCGGAATCGCAGGTGACGTTCGATAGCATCGGCCTCACCGCCAAGAAGATCGGCGCGCTCGTGAAAATGTCCAGCGAACTTGCCGATGACTCCGCCGCCGACATCGGTGAATTCCTCGCAAGCGAAGTCGCCTATGCCTTCGCCGCCAAGGAAGACGATTGCGGCTTCAACGGCGACGGCACCTCGACCTATGGCGGGATGCGCGGTGTTGCGCAGCTCATTCTCGACGGCACCCACGCCGCCGCCAAAGTGACGGCCGCGACCGGCCATAACACCTTCGGCACGCTCGACGCGACCGACCTAGCCGCGCTCATCGCGGCCGTTCAGGCGATCGCGCTGCCCGGCGCGCGCTGGTACTGCACGGTCTTCGCCTATGCAAACACGTTCTGCCGCTTGGCCGCCGCGAACGGTGGAGGCCATACCGCTGCGATGGTCAACGGCAGGCTCGAAGCGAGCTACCTCGGCTTCCCGATCGTGATCTCGCAGAAACTGCCCCAGATCGGCACATCGCTGAGCGGTTCCGTGATGATGCTGTTCGGCGACCTTTCCCTCGCTGCCGCGCTGGGCGAGCGTCGCGGCGTCACCGTCCGGCGCCTCGCCGAGCGTTTCGCCGACGCCGACCAGATCGGCATCATGGGCACCGAGCGTTTCAACATCAATGTCCACGACCTCGGCACGAACACCGCCGCCGGGCCGATTGCCGGCCTGGTCGCGCCATGATTTTATCGCCAGCCGCCGAGCGCCTCCACGCTCGACGCCAGCGCGGCACGCGCCTCCGCCAGGGCCGCGTGCCGCGCCCCTTATTGGTGCGCGCATGACCGGCATTGTCGGCCTCCGCGATTTCGCCGCGCGGCTCCGTGGCGGCGAGACTGAGGCATCCATCCTCGGTCCGGTCTCAAATCGAACCGCGAAGTTGGTGGCGCCCGCCGGAAAAATGAGCTTCGTCGACGAGGCGTCAAGATCGGCCCGCTTCGCCATATCGAATCCCTCCGTCGATCTCGCCGCAGATTCAATCGACGAAAATGGTTGGGTGCTTGATAACTTCAACAAGAATTCGCTGGTTCTGTGGAATCACGATTCGTCTACGCCCGCGATCGCGAGGGCGGTGAAGACGGGCCTTGAAGGCAAAGAGTTAATGTCGACCGCGATATTCGCCCCGCGCGACGTTCACCCGCTTGCCGATACGGTCTATCAGTTGATCAAGCTCGGCTTCCTACGAGCCGCCAGCGTCGGGTTCATTCCGCTCTCGTGGTCTTTCTCTGGAGATAAAAACAGAATTGGCGGCATCGACATTAAGCGCCAGAGCCTTCTCGAGTGGAGTATTTGCAATATTCCCTGCAACCCCGACTGTCTCGTGGTTGGCCGCGCGAAGGGAATCGACACGACACCGATGGCAAAGTGGGCGACTCGCGCCCTTGATCAAAATCAGCCTGGATTGATGTCGCGCCAAAATCTCGAAGACATCCGAAGCGCCTCGCTCGGGCGGCCCATACCGCGCCGCTCGGCGACGCCGGCCGAGCGTCAAGCGACCGCCCGGAGGCACAAGATCGAGGCTGAGCTTCTTCTCGATGGGTACTCGGCGCCGACGCCGGCCGAGCGTCACGCAACTGCCCGGAGGCATAAAGCCGAAGCCGATCTTCTCCTCGATGGCTACTCGGCGGAATCGGCGCGCAAGATCGTCGACAAACGGGGCGGACGATGACGGCAGCCATACCGGCCTCGGTGGGCGCACGGGACACTCGACCCTTCGCGATCGCGTTCAATCTCGCTGCCGCGCCGACGCAGGACCAGGCCGCCGTGCCGGGGCCCTGGCGTACGTTCACCGTCGAACGCGGAGGCCTGGGCGCGCTCATCGAAGATGGTCGATTCAACGCAATGCTGCTCGCGCTCGCGCCGGTGGTCGTGATCTTCGAAGACGCGTTGGATGCGAACGCGATCCTCGACGCGCTGGCCGCTGCGCGCCGCCGCCGGATGAACTGAGCGGCGCCATGCGCGGCAGGGTCAAATTCTTCGATGCGATAAAGGGTTTCGGATTTCTAGTCTCCGACGATTCGACGATTGGCGACGCCTTCGTCGGACGGCGTACCCTACACGAAAGCGGAATCACCGAGCTACGCGACGGCGCGACGGTGGAGTACGAATTCGATCGCCAAGCCGATGGCCGCATCCGCGCCAGAAATCTGATCTTGATCGAAGCCGCGGCGAGCGGTGGGGTGAGCCGATGCGCGGGCTGATAAAAATGACCAACCCGGAAAAAGGGTTCGGCTTCATTCACGCGCCCGCCGGCGCCGCCGATATATTCTTCGGCGAGGCCGGCCTCGATGGCGACATCCGAGATCTTCGGGCCGGTGATGCCGTCGAGTTCGATCTGATGGACCAGCGCGACGGCCGCGTCCGCGCCATACACATTCGCCCGATCGCGTCGGCGCCGGCCACCGCTGGGCGCGCCTGAGATGGCCGAAGGAAATCTCACACTCCGCGTTGTTGCCGACGTCACAGACCTACAGGCGAAGCTCGCCATTGCCAAAAGCAATGTGGTTGCATTCAGCAGCGAAACACGGGCGCTCGCCAATCAATATCGCGAGGCCGGCGATGCCGGCGCGATGCAGTTCATTCCGGCGCTGGAAAAAAGCGCCCACAGCGCGGCCGCCGCCAAGGCGCAGGTCGCGGCGCTCAATAGCCAGCTTCAAAAGACCGCCGCCTCTGCCGGCGGCTTCCGCGAGATATTCAATTTCGGAGCAGGCGGCAGTTTCACCGCGCGCCTGCGCGAGGCCACCAGCCTCATCAGCGGCCTCGGCGAGGTCTTGGCCGCCGGCTTCGCAGCCAAGATGATGGTCGGCGCGATCGAGGGCACCGCCAAGCTCGGCGCCGAGCTGAATAAGCTCTCCAAGATCACCGGCGTTTCGGTCGAGACGCTGAGCGGCTGGCACTACGGCGCCGACCAGATGTCGGTCAGCGCCGAGGCGCTCGACACGGCGATGGTGCGGCTCGGCCGTAACGTCCAGATGGCGCTCTCGACGCCGTCTAGCCAGGCCGCCAAGGCGTTCGAGCTTCTTGGTCTCTCCCAGGATTACCTGAAGGCGAACAGCAACGATCTACAAGCCGTCCTAATGAAGATGGCGGATGCGTTTCACACCCACGCCGACGGTGCAAATGCCGACGCCTTGGCCCAGGCGACGATGAGCCGCTCCGGCGCCCAGCTTCTCCCCTTCCTGCGCCTCGGCAGCCAGGCCATCGCCGACCTGACGCAGAAGAACAAGGATCTCGGCGGCGAAATCGACGGGCCGATGGCTGAGGCCATGGAGCGGCACGTCCAGCTCGTCAAGGACATGGGTACGTCCTGGGAAGGCTTTTGGATCACGCTTACAAATAAAATAATTCCAACGCTTAATGCTCTGTTCTCTACGATTACTGCGAATTTGACTGGTGATGCGATGCGCCAGTACACCGCCATGGTGATGGATGAGGCGGCGGGCGCTACTGGAGGGGAGCGCATAGGCACGACCGCGCGTCCGTCCCCGGAAGGCTCGACGGCCACGGGCGCGCCAGGTTCTGCGCCCGGGCCCGGCGCGGCGGCCGCAGGCAAGGCCAGCGGCGATAGCCAGTTGCCCCAGTTCGGCAACATGGACGCCTCGACCGGCGGCGTAACCGCCGTCGAGAAGTTCCGCGCCCAGGTCGCGGAAATGGAGGCCACTTGGCGTGGCGCGCACACCGCGATGCTCGCCGAATCTGTCCGCATGTGGCAGGCCGACCTCGCCACTGCCGGCCTCTCTCAAAAGGAAAAGTACGAGGTACAAAGTAGCCTCACCGCCGCCACGCACGCGCTCAATCAGGCGGTGGCCACGGAATCGGCGACGATCGCCCGGCAGGACGCCGACACCGACCTGCAAATATCGAAGATGAAACTCTCGGCGACGAAGAACACGCTCGACGAGGAACTGGCCGCGCGCAAGATCACCGCGGCGCAATGGCTCACCGCCATGCAGGCCGAGGTCGCGCAGGAATACGCGCTCGACAAGCAGCGCCTCGACAACGAGCTGGCGAGCCTGACGCCGCTCACCGCCGAATACGACCGGGTCTACAACCAAATCCGGATGCTGAAGGCCAAGAACGTCGCCGATCTGGCGGCGCTCGACAAGCAGGCGGCGGCCAATTCCACGCGGGAAGCGCAGGCCGCGGCGAGAGATTGGGAGAATTCTTTCAAGCCGATCAACAGCGCCTTCAACACCATGATCAGCGGCATAGTTTCCGGCCGTAACACGCTGGGACAAACGCTGCGCTCCGCGGCGCAGCAATGGGTGACGCAGGAGATCGAAGCCGACGCCCAGGTTCTCCTTCATAAGCTGGAAAACTACGCTGCAGAGCTCGCGGGCGTGGAAATCAGCGAAGCCAGCAAGCAAGCAGCGCAGGCGACGACGAACACCATGAGCCTAGCGGGGCTCGCCGCCAAAGCCTTGAAAGCGATCTTCACCTATGCCGCCGAAGCCTTTGGCGGAGTTTTCGCCAACCAGGCGCCCGCCGAAGGGCCCTATGCGGCCATTCCAGCCGCTGCCGCCAGTGCGGCGGTTCTCGGCGTCACTGGGATGGTCTCGGCCGAAGGCGGAATGTGGACCGTGCCGGGCAACACCCTAGCCGTGCTGCACCCGCAAGAGAGCGTATGGCCGGCCGGACCAGCCGCAGCAGCGCGCGATTTCTTCGCCAATGGCGGCCAGCGCGGCGCCCAGGCCGGCGGTGTCAGCGTCGAGCCGCACTTTCATATCCATGCGATCGACACGCAGACCGGCGCAAGCTTCTTGGTCAAAAATATGCCCCTAATCGCCAAGCAGATCGCAAAGACGCTTCAAGCCAACCCGAGCTGGCGCGGCAATTATTGATGGCGGACGTTTTCAAGCTGCCGGACCGCGAGGATCGCGTCTGGAAGGAAATCAAGGCCGGCCTATTGCAAGCAGCGCTTCGCGGCGGTGCGTCGATAGGGCCCAGCACCGCGGATCGTGCCTGCGAACATCTCAGGACGCGGCTGGCCGAATACACATGGCCAAGCGGGGTTGCCCTGCTGCCGATGGATGAAAGCACCACCGCCGCTGTCGAATCGGCCATCTCTCAACTCAAGCTCGCCTACTTTGTCTTTATGCTGGGCCTTTCGTTGGAGATCGTGGCGGCGACCGATGCCTCAGGCCGAACGGGCGCCTAGCGCCCCGCGATTTTGAGGCGCACTGGATCGTCCACGCCGCGGCGGCCCGGTTCGCTATGGCTCTACGCCTCAGGCGCGTTGGGCGAGCCGTATACGGCTTAGGCGAGCCAAGAATATAGACGAGCAGGTCACCCAAACCGCGAATCTTGACAGGGATGCCCCGCCAGGCGCAGCCTTCCCAACGGTGCTGAAAACACCAGTCGTTAGGCGGTCACCGCCCCCGAAAAGCCTGGCGGTATTTTTACGCCCGCAGTCTGAGTCGGGAGCGGGCTGAATAAAACACCCGCAAGGGAAATAGGCCCGCCAGTCCTAACGCTGGTTTTCAGCTCCCGGCGCCCACGCTGATCGTAGGCATGGCCTGAAAAGCCACGTTAGGAGCATTTGCAATGCCCCGGGACTTCAACGGCGCCTCCGCGCCGCGTCTCTCGCTACATGCGCAACGCCTTAACACGCTCAAGCTGATCCGCGCGCGGCGGCGCGGGCATGACCATCAACGGCGCCGTGTCACCGAACACCGAATGCAGCTCGCCGAGTGGTTGCTTGGTAAAATCATTGACGGTGCCGACATTATCGGAGAAGGGTCTGCTTGCCATCTCAATGGCGGCCGGCATCTGACAGTTTTCTTTCTCGTGGAGATCGACGCCTATCATTTCCGCGAAATCTGCGCAATCGGCGGCGACCTCTCGGACCTGGAAGACACAAACGACGCCGAGGACGGCGCCGATCCGGAGCCAAGCTTGGGAAGCAGGGATCGCGAGATCGATCAAAGATCGTGGGGATCCTGTGCGCCGAGCGGCGACGGCGAAGAGGGCGCCGAGGATGAGCCAAGCCTCGGCAGTACGCACATGGCGAACCAGGTCCGCTGGGCGGAAGGCTTTCGCGATGGTGACAAGGAGCGCGACCGCTGCGACGATGAGCGCGGCGGCGACGGCTGAGATCATCAACCCATGCGCTGACCGCTCGGCTGCGCGATCCCTTGGGCATGACGCCGCTGGTGGCGCATGAGAACCCGCCAGCAGCCGCCACCTCTGCCCGCCGGCATGACGCCGCGCCTGCTCGACGAGATCGCGGCGGCGGCCTATCTCAGCCTGCCGCTGGCGATCTTCAAGCGCGAGGTTGCCCCGGCCGTGCCGCCGCTGAAATTCGGCAATCGGCGCCGCTGGGATGTGCGCGCGCTCGACCGTTGGTTGGACAGCCGCTCCGGCCTGAATGCAGCCCCCATGTCAGACGAAAAATGGCTTGAAAGGCTGCAGCGTGACCGTGATCCGCGCAAGGGACCGCGGCGCCCGAGCGGCTGAGACGCGCTGCCGCCGGTGGCGTGAATATCGCCGGCGCTGCGCTCGACCGGTGGAGCGCGCGCACGCCGCCGCGTCTCAGCCGCTCTGGCGGCGTGGTCTAGGCCGCCCGCGCACTAGGACGGAAGCGGCGGCAGAATCGGGGAAAATGAGCGCTACTAGCTGACGAGTTCGCCCCAATTATCGGCGGTGAATTGCGCGAACCTGAGCAATCGAGCAAGCGCGTCATGCGCCTCGATCTCGGAGATCGTCGACGCGGTTCCATGGGCGGCCTCATCGCGCCAGTAGGATAAAAGCTGCATCGCACTTTTGAACGGTCCCGCCAGCGCTGGGCGCGCTGCTCCCGCGATATTATCGATGGTTTTTCGTCGTCCATTCGCGGCCCGATATGTCGCTAGGGTGACGGCTTCGTCACCGCCTTTCGTGATGGCAACGGCGAGAAGAATTGACTCTGCCGCAGCTCCGCACATTGCACAGCACGCAAGATAACTGCCCGTCGCGTGGCATTGCGCAGCCTCGGCCGCCCGCTGGACAAACCCAGATCCTGGTGACCTCTTCTACGCGCCGCCGACGGGACCATTTCTCGCCGCTCGGCCGCGCGCTGATTATGCGGAACGCCGTTGGTACAAAGTGCCCCGATTTTGCACCACAGTTCCGAGCATGTTCTCAACATTTTTGAGCAGAAACGAACAGAAGCCGGCAAGTCGCACGCGCTCGATCGGGGGCTAAATCTCAGGATTTTGGCGGGAAAGATTGGTGGAGCAGAGGGGGATCGAACCCCTGACCTCGACATTGCGAACGTCGCGCTCTCCCAACTGAGCTACTGCCCCGCCCGCATCGGCGCGGAATATGTGGCGTGCCCGCGCACCCTGTCAAGATTGCGGGCCAAGGTCGGGAAAGCCGCCTTCGCCGACGCCCGCGCTCAATGCGCAAAATATTGCCTCATTTTTTCGAGGGCGGCGCTGAACGCGTCGAAGTCGTTCCGGCCCAGCACGAAAGCGTTGGTGCCCTTGGTGCCCTCCAAAAGGGTGAATTCCACGCCGGGACCGGCGGCCACGGTGATGAGCGTCGCCGTGTCGGTATCGCCATCCTTGTGCGAGCCGATGACCCGCCAGGTGGCGGATTGCGCCGCGACGGCCTTTTTCCAGAGCTGGGTGAAGGTGCCCAAGCTGTCCCGGTCGAAGGCGACCGAGAGGCGTTTATCCGTGACGATGCCGATCAATCCGACCTTGCTTTGATCTACGGTATAGGTGGCGACGTCCAGCTCGGTATTGCCCGACATGAATTTGTCGACGATATCGAGCGTGCCGCCAGCGGCCCAGGCCGGTGGCGCAACAAGCAAAAACAACGCGAGCAGCAGCGGCGACAATCCGAGCTTGGTCATGGAATCCCCCCTCTTCGTTTCTTGCCCCTCGAGCGAGGCCGCAACGGCCACTATAGACAGCCCGCGCGTAACGCAACAAGCCGCCCGGCTTGCGCGCCACGCGGCCCATCGCTAGGTTTGGCGCCTCGAGTCGCGCGAAAGGAAGCCACGCATGGGAAGTTTTCTCGTCCCCGTCATCGAAGTCATCGTCGCGCTCCTCAACAT
>Ga0209483_1001173_pt1 | contig 20423 bp, 17 predicted proteins | sample NGEPerA_FD_184508 | JGI IMG/M metagenome (GOLD analysis project Ga0209483, IMG submission 184508) | Arctic peat soil microbial communities from the Barrow Environmental Observatory site, Barrow, Alaska, USA - NGEE PermafrostL2-A... | ecosystem: Environmental > Terrestrial > Soil > Wetlands >... | reverse complement strand
CCCCCACCCGACTCCCCGGCATCTTAAACGCCCCTTGGAAACTGAATAGCGACCGGAACGCCATCATTGCCGGTGAATGGAACAACGTCCTCATGTCCGAGGCGTCCGGGCTCATCTCGGAATCACTGCGGAGGTTGGCTACTCTCGATGATCCGGCCCGTCCCCTCGATGCCTTTCCGCGCCAGATGGAACGACAAGACGAAGATGCTGGCCCGCTCGTCAATGCCCTTTGGAAAAAAATCGAATGCACAAAATCCATCCCGAACGGAAAAGGCGAACTTCAATATCCTCGCGACCTGCTGAGGCATCCTCGCGATTCCATGGAACTTGCCCGTGATTGGTCAGCCGCCGCCGTAAATGGATTGGACAGTGTCGTCCATCATACTTGTCTCAGTCGTGAACGGAGCAGTCGTCTGGCTGAGTTGAACCGTCGGCTTGAGATTACACAAAATGAAGCCACAAAAGGAACCTCGCCTGCCAATCTAAAAAGAGCGGACGTTGCCTCCTGGTTCGGCGACGTTGCCTCAACAGACAAATCAGGGGCCATAAAGGTGCTTAAGCTGGCTGAAGCTTACGCCAACGCTTGTGCCGGACTTGAATGGCATACGATCCGCCCGACGCTTGAGATTATCCTCTCCGAGGGCGGCTTTTTACACAAGGCTGCGACGCTGATCATTGCTCCGCCGGATGTAACAATTCCCGGACTTGTGCCGGTGGCAGCAGTTCTTCGCGATGACGCAGAAGCCGTCCGCCTTCTGGTCGAGGTCATGCGTGTTCAGCGCCTGGATGATAAAAGCTGGCGCAACATACTGCACGAAGCCTTCGAAGCAATTGAATCGATCATCCATCAGCGTGGGGGCGGGTTTGAGGGGGCTGCCCGGAACGCTGATCCGGAATGGCGCACGCTCTGGGCAAGACTTCGTTTGGCACCTCCGGAGATCAGAATTCAATTTATCAGTGAGAGGCGGGCGCGACTCCGAATTCGTCGTCGCGACAACTTGTGGGTTCTCTTCGATCAGGCTTTGATCCCCGGGAGATTGGTCGCGGACTCAGACATCGACAAAGCAAGCGCTAATGTTTTGTTTGATAACAAAGAGCACGCCAAAGACACGGATATCCTAAAGCAACTCGGGGTAACCGATTTTCCATCAGGCACACATGGTCCGGCGCCGTTCGACATGGTAGTAAGGGAGAGCAGGAACGATCTTTGGGAGTGGTTGGATAGCCGCCGAACCGAATATTCCAAAACGGTTAGCAACAGAGCAAATGCGGCCTATTTGGAGCCATTTGGCTTAACCATGCCTCATGGGTGGCCACTCCTCCATTTACTGAGTGGTGTTCCCAAGACAGTCTTCACTCTACACCTGGTTTCATATACCAGGAATTCCACGTTCAACAAACTGATCAAGTTCGGCCATTCGACCAGGCGTGAAATTTACAAAGCCCAGGAAGTCGCCCATCCGCTCTATTGGCTGATCCTCACTCACGGCTCGATCTCCATCGGCAAGTCCGTGATTCCAATTCGCACTGTGTTTTCCCGACGACTGGAACCTGCTATGTCCCTGCTCCAAGGATGGCAGGAACTTCAACCGTTTCTTGAATCGTTGGCTACGGCTGTCAAAGAATCGCCCAAGCCGAACGATAAAGACCTGACGGCGCTTTGGAGTGCGATGTTTGAACTGATGGCAACTCCATCCGCAGTTGCCGCAGATTCGCTCATACATTTATGGGCCAGTGCAGCCCGTGATAATATTGCCCCTGACCATCTCGCAGGTCTTAACGGCAATGTGCCTTTGGCAGACGTTTACGTGACCGCGTCCACTGATTTGTCACGTCGCGCCAGAAGGCCAGAACGCGTTGTTATCACACTGGACGAGCACGCTTTATCGCTGTGGCAAAAAAAGGGGGCACGAAATCTTGACCAAGTTTTAAAGCCCCGATGGAAAGAACTCTTAGGATCGCCCGATCTGTTGGTTTCTGCGATCCCAGAGTTGGCGACGGTTCTTCGCCGCGAATTCGTAGGGACCGCCCGATGCCAATCGGTTTCAGAATTGTGCCTTTGTTTTGATGAAAACGTAGAGGCATTTCCTTGCCTGATGTGGGATAATACGCTGCATTTGGATGTCGCCCAACTGTCTGTCCTCCCACGTTCGGAACGGCTCCGCAGAGTTATTAGCGAGATTTCTCCAGCAGGTTGGTTGGTGCAAAGTGCGCAAGATGCACTTCGTATTGTTTATGATGCGGGGCTTGAATCACGACGTGCGGCCGTAGCGGGAAAAACAACACTGGCGGGCCGATTACTCATGGCGGTTGGGAACAGGGTTGAACCCTTGCGGGCTGCTTTGGGAGACATTGCGGGGAGGGCATTTATCGAAAAATGCACACGCATCCAGATCGCTGATCTCGTTCTCGCTTTGGTGGGGACCGCAACGCTGGCGAAGCTTCGGCTGGTTTTACAGGAGGAAGGACTCCAACCACCCCCTCGTTGGAACACCGGTGAAGCCCGCGCTTTTGTTGCGAGCATCGGATTCCCCGCCGCGTTCGCTGCTTCTCCCGATACCCGTCGTGATGCCGAGGAGTTCATTAGCGGTCCGATTTATCTCCCACCACTTCACGATTTCCAGGAGGAGGTCGCCGATGGCTTACGCAGCCTCTTGAAGAAGGGAACCGGACGGCGGCGTGCCGTGGTGAGCCTGCCAACCGGGGGAGGCAAAACTCGCGTGGTCGTGCAAGCCGCTGTGGATTTGCTTTTAAAGCCGCAAGGTGATGGTCGAAGTGTAATCTGGGTTGCTCAGACGGACGAACTTTGTGAGCAGGCCGTGCAGGCATTCCGGCAGGTTTGGATTAATCGGGGGGCGACAGCCACCGACTTGCGCATTTTTCGATTTTGGGGAGGCAACCCGAATCCAGAGCCGCCAGCCGTAGGAATGCCGATTGTTGTTGTGGCTTCAATCCAAACCCTCAACAGTCGAGTGAGTAATGAAGATTTAGAGTGGCTGGCAAGGCCGGGCATGGTTGTCGTGGATGAATGTCATCACGCAATCACAAAAAGCTATACCAGTCTCCTTCGTTGGCTGGACGCAGAGGCGCCAAAGCCAGGAGCTACAGGAAAGTGCGAGCCCCCCATCATCGGGCTAAGTGCAACCCCGTTTCGTGGCACCGACGAGGAGGAAAGCGCCCGTTTAGCCCGTCGTTTTGATAATCTGTGGCTGCCACATGATCAGGAGAGACTTTACCAGCGACTTCGTGGGCAGGGTGTGTTGGCGCAAGCCGACTACGAATCTATCCAGTCACCAGCTCAGTTACTCGCTGATGAGGTGGATAAACTCAGCAAAATGACTTCATGGGATGGTATCGACTTCGAGAATATCCTCGAATTGATTAACCAGCGGATGGCTGGCAACGAGGCTCGAAATAACATCTTAATTGAGACAATTGCAGCCAGCACCGAAAAGTCCATTTTGTTCTTTACTAATTCTGTTCTCCACGCGGAAGAAATGGCTGCTCGACTTCATCTGATGGGCATACGAGCTGCTGCAATCAGTGGCAATACACCATCGGTGGCTCGGCGTGATTTTCTCAACCGGTTTCAACAAGGAGAAATCAGAGTTCTTTGCAATCACAGCGTTCTAACGACAGGCTTTGATGCTCCTAAGACGGACATGATTCTCATTTCACGCCAAGTTTTCAGCCCCGTGCGCTATATGCAGATGATCGGACGTGGCCTGCGAGGCGAGAAGAACGGCGGCACACCACGCTGTCGTTTAGTTACTGTGATAGATAATCTTGGCCGGTTCGCTCAAAGGCATCCATACCATTTCTGCGCGAAGTATTTTTCGAACACAATTTAAAATCACCCACCACTGGCCCTCGCCGAATGATCACAGGCAACTACGCATGAATTTGAAACCGTATTGACAAACATCGTGCCAAGAATAGCAACCGAGTCTGATTCATACAATGAACATTCCCAAATTGGGCATCCAACACGAGAAGGCAACCATCCTACTGGGAGCAGGAGCTTCACGGGGTGCGTCTTGCTTTGAAGGCAAACAGGTCGCACCACCGTTAGATGTCGATTTTTTCACTCAGGTCCAGTCGCTCGATCTCCTCAAAGAAGACGAAAAGATTCAATATTTGCTAGATTTTGTTCGCTCGGAATTTGACCCTGCACTAGGAATACCGATGGAGAAGTTCTTTACACAAGTGGAAGCACTTGACGACTTTTACGACACCGCGAGGATCGATCGGGGTCCCAGAGTCCGACGTTATCGAAATATCCTTGATAATTACACCGCAACTCTGGCGGCCATTTTCGACCGAGTTGGCAAACAAGCTGGGCTTGCTGGTGCATTGCGATGCAATTATCATGAAAAACTCGCGGGAATGCTGGAACACGGCAACGAGAATTTTCCAAAAGACGTCATTCTCTCATTTAATTACGACTGCATCATGGATGAAGCGTTGAAGGCTAAAGCCAGAAAGCGCTGGGACGCCGCCAGGGGCTACGGATGTAACGTAACTGTGGGAGCAGACTTCTGGCACAACCACGCCGGACCGGGACGAAACGCGACATTTTCTATCCAGCTCCTCAAGTTGCACGGCTCCCTCAATTGGAAAAGAACATTGCCAACAGCCGCTCCGAATCCGCCTACTGACGGAATCGAACTACGTGCAAACCCATACGAGTCAACTGATCGATCTCCTCTTGAGATTGTGCCACCTGTGTGGAATAAAGCCGTAGGCGAGGATCCGGTCCTCACCGCGATCTGGAAAGCAGCACGCCAGGCACTAAGAGATGGCGGAGTAATGATCGTTGTCGGCTACTCCGTTCCAGATACCGACCTCCTTAGCCAGTCCTTGCTACATGTCGCGCCAACGGAGAACGGCAATATGATTTCCAATTTAATCATTATCAACCCCGACCCAGGTGCCAGACGAAAGCTGGTTGAAATACTCAGGAATGCCTTAGGAGCGCAGTCTAGGGTGTTGCATTTGAACACCCTTAAGGACCTTCGCAAAGCAATTGACTTAGAATGTGCTTAACCTTTTACCGCTTACCTTCGCCGGGAGCTTCCGTGAAAAAGATTGCCACAAACGTGGCCGCGCAATAAGGCCGAGCCGGAAATCACCAAAAAACTGATTAACGTATCATTTCTTCAATTTCGCCGGATCGTAACCCTCGGTAAGACGATCGTATTTTGGCACCGGAGCATGTTTATCTGGCTTTGGTGCTGTTGGTTGTGGTCTTGCTGCTACAGGCGGCTGACGAACTTCATGCGGGGGGCGTTGCGTTTGGGGGGATGGTTCAGGGTTCGACATATAATTTACTCGTTTTTCATTCGCTCATTCGCCAAAAATTCGTATTTCGGCACCGGCGCCTTTTTATCGGGCTTGGAACTTGTTTCTTGCACCTTTGCTTTGACAGTATGCAAAGCAGCCCCCTGTGAGGACTTTTGCGGCGTTTGTTGTGATAATGGCTGTTCCTGTTTAGGCATTTTATTTATTCCTTGTCTCCGCCAGAGAAATTCTCCGTAGTATATTTAGGCACTTTAGCACTTTCATCTGGCTTAGAATCTGTTGGCTGTGCTTGCACCTTCACAAGTTGCATAACAACCTTTTGTCGTGGGCTTTGCACCACAAGCTCCGATGATTGCGCTTTCTGTTTGGACATATTTATTCGGCGGTCTTCTTCGGGGTCACCGCATGGATTTCTGCCTCACCAAGCGTTGCGTCACCCGCCAAACACCTAAAATATCCTGGAACAGGAACTGTTTTATCCGGCTTCAGTGCATCAATCGCAGGTGGCTGACTTGTTACGGGCTGCTTTTGCACAATTGCAGATTTCGCCTGGCCATCCTGTGGTTCCTGGTCTTGTTGTATTTGTGTTTTTTGCTCTGGCATATTTCTTTCTCAGGGGGAATTCCGCACTTTGCGTGTTTTTCGCGCGTGAACGCTTTATATGGTTTAGACGATGTTGCCTGCGCCATTGTATTTACAGATTGCGCCCCACCTGTCAGCGCCATCTTTAGCGTGATTTGCCGCAACGATTGCGGTTCCTTTTTGGGAAATGCTATTCATCTCTTGGCTTTGGAGTTCTTTCAGGAAGCTCCATTTGCTCCTCCTCGGTGAGCGAACCCAGACTGAAATCGTATTTTGGCATTTTTGCTTTTTTATCTGGCACCGCCGATGGGGGCGCGGGCGCCGGACTGGACTTTGACGCTTTGGTTGTCTGGCCGGCTTGCACTCTTGTCGATTTGACCCTTGCGCCAGAATCTGTTGGCTGTTCCATAATATTAAAAAATCGCGTTTTAGGACCAAGAATACAAGCAATACATTACCACCACTTCCGCCAGGAGGGCCAACACCAAAACCATCAAATAATGCGTCCATTTAAGGATCGTGTATTTGGCGTCGGTCGCACTCTTGTTCTCCGCGTAAGCGTTGCTGTTCTCTTTCGCCAAGCCGTAATAAATGGTAATGCGGGTCTCATTTTCAAAGAAATCCAGCATTTCCTGATTCAGGGGCCTGCTGACAATAGGACGGAGTTTGATCGCATGGTTCGCCAGATAAAAGCCAGTGGCACTCGAAAGCAACGCGAGCACACCTGTTACGGCAGCCATTAGAAGTGGCAAGTCTGATGGCCATCGAACCGGGAAATCCGGCCATTTCAGCGTATTAAAAATCCATTTATCGAAGTAGGCGACAACGCCGATCAAGAAAACGAACATGGTCGAGTATTTGGACGCCTTATCATCAGCTCTGTTAAATCGATCATGCTCCCTTAACAGGATGTCTGTTGAATAGGAATACAACTCCTTATATTTTTCTAATGCCTCTCTAAACTCGTTTTCACTGACGTCATCAGTTTTTGGCAACATGGCCGCAGTTGCTTCCGGATTTTTGTCGTTCACCTCAGCAGTTTTTGACGTTGGATTGGGTTGGGCATTTTGAATCACCCTTTCGCTGGCGTCATCAGCTTTTGGCAACGCGGCCGCAGTTGCTTCTTGACCTGCTTTTTCGTTCACCTCAGCAGCCTTTGACGTTGGATTGAGTTGCGCATCTGGAATGACCTTTTCTCTGGCGTCATCAGTTTTTGGCAACGTGGCCGCAGTTGCTTCTTGACCTGCTTTCTCGTTCACCTCAGCAGTTTTTGACGTTGGATTGGGTTGGGCATTTTGAATCACGCTTTCGCTGGCGTCATCAGTTTTTGGCAACGCGGCTGCAGTTGCTTCTTGACCTGCTTTCTCGTTCACCTCAGCAGCCTTTGACGTTGGATTGAGTTGCGCATCTTGAATGACCTTTTCGCTTACGTCCTCGACGTTTGGCAAAGAGGCCTCAGCTTGCCTTTGCTGATGCTTTAGTTGGTGACTCATAACGCAGATCCCAAGAATACCAAATTGAAATTATCAGCCGAGGTCAGGCTCAGGCGGCAGGCGGTCTCGCTCTTTGTCGGCCCCCGGCGTGGAATTTCGTCGGAAGAATTCATAACCTCAACACTCACAATGTTTACCATCCACCACACAACGCTATGGCAGGGGCACCTTGAATACCGGAGTCCCATTGCGATTTTTCTGTGCCGGGCCAGCGCTGTAACGCGTGAATCAACAAGGAGATGCCCCCTCGATCCACCAGAATCTTCGTATTTCCAGGCAATGCAAAAGCTCATTTAATGCGCATTCTACAATATGCAATTTGTTCTTGCAAGTTTAAAATTGCGCATTATATTTCAAATTGAAAAATGAATAAGTTATCACAAGAGCAATTCCAGCGGATCGTTGGGCAGAGGGTGAAACTCGCCCGAGAAGATGCGAATTTGAGCCAAGATGAATTGGCTTGCCAGCTCGGTTTGAACGATCGCCAAACGCTTTCCAACATCGAAGCAGGCAAACGCAAACTGACCGCCGAAGAGCTGGTGAATTTGATCCAAACTCTTGGCAAAAAACTGGAGTATTTCACCGACACCTTTTCGCTGATCGGCGAAGGCGCGTTCTCTTGGCGGGCAGTTGGGGCGGCGCCGGCGTCACTCGAGGAATTCGAGGCTAGAGCGGGTAAATGGATCGGCACATATCGTCGTCTCGGAGAAATCAAGGGCGAGCCGTTCAGTGCGCTGTCGCAGCGTTTAACGCTGACGGAACGGAGTTCATTCGAGGAAGCGCAGGCGGCGGGGGAAGCACTCGTCTCGGATTGGGATCTCGGGGAGGTTCCGGCGGCGAATCTAGGCACTCTCGTCGAGGATCGCCTCAGGATACTAGTCCTCAACGTGGATGCCCCCAGTGGCATCTCCGGGGCCGCATGTCAACTTCCACAGTTCAACACGATCTTGATCAATCGGCGTGAGCCGGATGGACGGCGCAACTATGATTTCGCCCACGAGATTTTCCACATCCTCACCTGGAACGCGATGCCGCCCCGCACATACGACCAGGCAGATAAGGTTGAAGGCACCAAAGTGAAGCGTATCGAGCAGTTGGCCAACAACTTCGCCGCCGCCCTGCTTATGCCTTCTGCAAGCTTGAAGCCCCGATGGGAGAAGCGAGGAGGCCAGGATTTGCACGATTGGCTGAACGAAACCGCGTCCAAGCTTCAGGTGACTTCCGATGCACTTTACTGGCGGCTGCGTCAATTAACCTGGTTGACTCCAACCGCTTCACTCGACATCAGCAGAGATCGACTGACATGGAACGGTCGTTCCCCATCGGCAAACACCCTTCCAAAGCTGTTTTCTCGTCGATTTGTTGAACGGATGCGCTGGGCCCTGGATAGAGGCGAGTTGTCTGTTCTCCGTGCGGCCGAGCTGCTGGATTGCACGGTGGAAGACCTTGAAGATTTGTTCAAGAGCTACGAGTTGCCCGTTCCGTTCGACTTGTGAGGAAACAGTATGACCAAAGGGGACATAATCCTAATGGACACCAACGTAATCATCGAAGCGCACCGCACCAAGTGCTGGGGAGCGGTCGTGAACGCATTCAAGGTTGAAACTGTGGAAAAGTGCTGCGAGGAGGCGGCGACAGGCGACAGGCGCCGTGCGGATTACGTGGTGATCGATGTGGAGGCGATGAGAAAATCGGTGCTGATTCATCCAGTCACTCTTTTAGAACTGGCCGAGATTGAAACACGATTGGCCGAGCCTGACAGAATTGACCCTGGTGAGAAGCATTTGCTAGCGCACGCCCTGAAGAAGGCTGCGTTCTGGCACGTCAGTGCATCCGACCGCGCCGCCGTAAGAGCGGGAAACGAATTGGGGCTTCTGGACAAATTCGTATCATTGGAATCTCTGGCAAAAGTGGTGGGAATGTCGCCATTATTCAAAAATCATTTCACCGGGAGGTGGTTGAGCGCGTTGAGGACCGAAATCCTTATGGGAAGTGCCCTATGAGTGTTTTGGTTGTGGGCAGCATTAACCAGCCACCGGCGACAAGACGATGAAGGGGCCTGAGTTTTTCAGTCAGGCACCGACCAACTAAGCTATGGACGACAAACAGCATCGACGAACGGTCAAGACACTCGCTGCCCTTTTCCGCAACGAGCAGGTCGCGCGTCCGATTTTGCTTCTTGGTGCCGGTGCTTCCGCCTGTTCCGGCGTCCCGACGGCTGCGGAACTGGTGCAACGGCTGGCTCGATACGCCTTCTCCATCGAGAAATACGGGAACGAAAACGCCTTTCTTCTTGTTCAACCCAGCGACTGGACACCGTTTCTTCAGAACCAACCCTGGTATATACCCAACAGGTTGGCTGAGAATTTTCCTCTTGCTGTCCAACATTTCCTTCGGCCGCAAGACCGTCGAAGGCGGTTATTGAAGCACGAGATAAAATACTCGAACATCAGCAGTGGTTACCGTGCCCTCACCCAGATGGTGCTGCGCAGGTTGTGTTCCACCATAATGACCACCAACTTCGATGAGGTCCTTAAGGACGCCTTGTCGGAATTCAAGACCCATCTCCGCGACATCGTGGAGGTAAACTGCACTCGCGGTGATTTGGTCCGGTTCCACAGCCGAAATCCTTGCCAGATCATTTATCTGCACGGCTCGGTTGATTACTACACAGATTGTAACATTGACGATGAGATCCAAAAGCTGAACGAGGATTTGGCAGAACGGTTGTGGCCCATATTGGCGGAGGCTCCGTTAATCGTGGTCGGTTATCGGGGATCAGAACCATCCATCGCGGACCACCTGCTCGGCAAGGGAATTAAGCGGAGCTTCGGATTCAAATACGGCATTTACTGGTGCAGCCGGGATGACAACCTACACCCTAAGGTTACTGCTTTACAAAAGCAGCTTGGGGCCAATTTTTTCTCACTGGGCATCAAAGGCTTTGACGAATTGATGACTGATCTGGACACGGAATTGAAGGGTGAAGTGCTTTATGTCGAACCGGACCCGGATGAAAAGGCGAAGCGGACGTGGGATTCGCTTCCCGCAAAGGCAGCTTCCATGCTCGACGTCGATGAACCGCTAATGCTCGCTACGCTGACGGAATACTGCAATCGCCTCAAGCTCACGCTGATCGCCAGGGAAAGTTGGGAACCTTTTCTCTTGAATCTTAGGCTCGCGGTGCGTGAAAACGGCCAACTTGTGCCCACGAACGGCTGCATTTTGCTCTTCGGCAAAAATCCGCAAGAACGGTTTTCACATGCGCTCGTAACGTTCATCGTTCAGAAAAAGAAGCAAACCCTTTTCCAGGGGAATTTACTGAAGCAACGGCAGGACCTCGCAGAATTGTTGCAGGATGAGTCCATTAACCCAACCTTGAGATTGAAAAACGAAACGGGCGCCGAAGAACAGTTGGCGTTCCCCAAGAGGGCACTGGTCGAACTTGTGGCGAACCTGCTCGTGCATCGGGATTACGAATCTTCAGAATTCAGCAAGATCGAACAAGAGCCTGGTGAATCCTTGACCTTTTCAAACCCTGGTGGGTTGCCGGAACGCATCAGAAACATGGTCAAAGTCCAGCCCGATGGCACATTCGATCCGGTCCGCGGCGAGAGCGAGTGTCGCAATGCGATAATCGCGGACATTTTCTTCGGCATAAGCCAGATCGACAAAGCCGGGTCTGGCCTGCCGGACGTGCAGGCGTTGATGCCGAAGCATGGAGGCCGAGCTGAATTCATCTGTCAGCGCGACAATCTTGGTATTAGCGTCCGCCTGTGGCAAGCCGAGCAAAAGGCTCCCAAGAACAAAGTCGCTATACGTCGGACGGACACAGAGGTTTACATCACAAATCTCCTACCCTTCAAAGCCATTCCACCAAAAGTCTACCAAATGCCTCTCCGAACGCCCAAGACAAAGCTGACGTTCGAGTCTGATGATGAGCGAGACAGCCTTCCCGTCTGCATCGCCCCACAGGGTTGGTTGCTTTCCTTTGGTGATCTCCGTCGGGCTCCCGCCTTCGCGGAGCGCCACGGGTCGGTTGAGCATATCAGGGAGTGGGACACGTCGGAATTCATTCAGGATCCAGACCGGCGCAGGCATTTTGTGTGGCTGGTAGGGCGACACTGGGGGTTCTTCCTCGGACGATTTAGGGAGAACGGACTCTGGGATGATTTTAAGAAAAAACGTGCCTTTTTCCACCTGATCAAAGGCGAGGAGAACACTATCAAATACATTTCGCGCATGGGGAGAAATGTGTCGCGGGACGTTGTCAAGTCGCGCGGTGAAAACGGGGAGGAGCACGAAAATGAAGGCATCTATTATCAGATCGTTCAGATGAGCGACGAGTGGGCCGTCCAAATAAAGCCTACTTACGTTTTCACAACTTCAGATGGGAAAACGCCACTGCCTGCGCGCTTCCAGACTAACCGCGCCACTCGTCGGTTTAAATTTGACCGGAACAAGAGCGTCGACGACGACCTCACCTTCTGGTCCCGGTATTTTGGGAAAGAAGGAGAGGCCATAAATTTGGGTCGTGGTTGGGACGATGACCTTGTGTTGGAAATCAAGTTCCTGTTCGTCGAATTGGCCACCGAGAAGCCTGTCGCATGAAAATTGACGTAAAAATATTCCGAGAGCCCGATTTAGAATTTGGCGGCGGGGTCCTCGACCCGAACCCGAAGGTGGCCTTACCTAAGGCTGGCCCGTTCTTGGTGGGCGCCTCCCATGGAATCAAGACAATTCCACTAGGCCTGGTCGCGCCCCCTAAGGAAATTGACCCGATTCTCCGGTGGTTCGAGCGCATGAAGAAGCTGCTCGTTAGTGACGAGTCCAATGTCCTCCGTTACCCTCGATTCCCAGGCGTCCAGTCAACGCTGGGCGTCAACTTCGAGTTTGATCCTAGGTTTATTCTCAAGCTCGGCAAAGACTTCGACATGGCGATCGCTCACTTGAGCCACCACACAAAATTTGAAGAACTACTGAAGGTTTACATCGACGGGGTCCAATCTCTTTGCACCGATACAGGACCAAAGTGCATCCTTGTATGTTTTCCAGAAGAAGTCGCCTTTCTGAGCATCGAAAATCGGGCCCTGGCAGCCGAAGAGAGGAGGCTCCTAGAGCGCTTGAGCGAAGACGAGCACAATCAGCAGATGGAGCTTTTTGACCGACCTGAGGATCGGAGCAAGCTTGCCGAACTCCTACCCCGGGCAGAGGAACTCCTGACTCGAAATTTTCATAGGGCCTTTAAAGCTCGCTGCATGTCTGTGCCGAATGCCATCCCGACGCAGGTTATTCGGCAACAGACTTACGCTCCCATCGAGGCAAAGCAAAGCGAAGCGACTCGCGCCTGGAATCTCAGTGTGGCGCTGCTTTACAAAACAGGCAACATCCCCTGGCGCCCAGCCGAACTTGATCAGGAAACCTGCTTCGCCGGCATCTCTTTCCACCACCTCAAGACTCGTGGCAGCAGCTTAGTCTATTCCAGTGTTGCCCATGCCTTTTCGAATGCAGTGGAGCCATTCATTCTGAAAGGTGCCCCTATCCCACAGCATCAGACACGTGACAAACAGCCATTTTTGATGAAGGACCAAGCGGCCGAGATCGGGCGCAAGCTCATCGCTGGATTCAAAAAGCGCACGGGCTCCGCGCCGGCTCGCATTATTATTCATAAAACATCTTCCTTTCAGGCTGAGGAGGAGGAAGGCATACGCGAGGCGGCTGCGGGCGAGGTTGGCGAAGTGTTCACGCTTTGGCTACGGCCAACGGGCTTTCGCCTCTTAAGGCGCGGCATGCAGGAACCCTTGCGCGGGACGCTTTGCAGGGTGGGTGACGATAGGAATTTCCTGTTTACGACTGGTTACGTCAAGTGGTGGGAGGAGTATCCAGGCCCGCATATTCCGGCCCCGCTCGAAATAGGCGGTGCGGAGGACATCGATAGTCGAGCAAGAGAAGTCTTGTCCCTTTCCAAAATGAACTGGAACACAGCGGACGGAATCGGGCGGTTTCCTATCACTCTTTCGTTTGCCCGGCGTGTCGGCATGATAATGACTGAACTCGGCGATGACGTCGATCCCAACCCGTCATACAGGTTCTACATGTAAAGATTCCAAATTATGCCAGGCATTCGCCATGACTCAAAAGCCGATATCCAGCTTATCCACAGGATATTGCGGGCGGGTTACGAGGACGGTTTCCCGGTCCTGAAGGAACTGCTTCAGAATTCCGATGACGCCGGCGCCGGACGGGTTGGTCAGGCGGCTTCCACCATCGCGATCGTGCTCGCCCCCTACGGTTTGCCGGGCGCTGCGCACAGCCAATTGCGACGACCAGCCATCTGCGTGCTCAACGACGGCGAGTTCCGCCAATCCGACGCCGAATGCCTAACCGACATCGAACTATTTGCGATTGTCGGTAGTGGCCAGGCGGGGTTGGTTGGAGGCCCTGCTGAAAATGAGAATGCGATCACAGATCTGATTCACCAGAGGCCTCGGCAGGCTTGACATGCGCCCGCCGACGCAATACGCTAATTAGCGTATTTAATATTATGCCAGAGCCCATGACGTTTGGATCTCAAATCGCAGAGGCTAGAAAAGGCCTCGGATTGAGCCAAAAAGACCTTGCTGCCAGCATTGTGAAGGAAGACGGAGAGCCGATTTCTCCCCAATATTTGAATGACATCGAACACGACAGGCGCAATCCGCCCTCCGAAGAGATGATTTATCAGTTCGCCAAAGAGCTAAAGCTCGAACCCGAAGTGCTTTTTTACCTTGCCGGGAAGCTGCCTCACAGCCTTACCAAGAGTTCAGCTAACAACGAGACGATTGTCGCTGCTTACCAGGCGTTTCGAAAGGCCCTTAAAAAATGAAATACGTCCCTGACAAGACAGGGCGCTTTCAACGGAGGCCGCACTATGAGGTGCGAGAACTTGATGACGAGTGTGAAGGAATCATCACCGAATTCTTGAAAACGAAGCATGGTGACGTCCGTTTCCCGATCACCACAGATGACCTCACCTGCCTTATCGAACGTGATGCGGCAGATCTGGACCTTTACGCGGACCTTTCTGAAGAAGGCGCTGAAGTGCAAGGGGTTACGGATTTTTTCCCAAAAAGAAAGCCCCGGGTCAGGATTTCACGGGAACTTTCAGAGAATCCCCTGCGAGAGAATAGACTGAGAACCACCCTGACCCACGAATACGGCCACGTTCGCTTCCACGATTACGTGTGGAAGCTGGATTTGAATCCGGCAGATATGCTTGACGATCTCCCCAGCAAAGTATCGCCGAAGTGCAATCGGAACGGTTTGCTGAATGCGCCCGCAACCGACTGGATGGAGTGGCAGGCCGGTTACATCTCGGGCGCGCTCCTAATGCCCATCTCAGCGGTGCGGCGGTTATTTTCGGATTATTCAGGGCGCAAGAATGTCTTTGCTCCCATCGTGACCGATTCGCAGGACGGCCGTGCCTTGCGCGAATTGATGGTCAAAACTTTCAAAGTCTCAGACGATGCGGCCCGCGTCAGGCTCCTAAAGCTGCGCTTTTTCTCCGACTGCGACATGGGCCCCAGCCTCCTTTGAGAATGAAATTTCCCTCGGAAAACATTTCGCTTGCAAATACGCTAATCAGCGGATATGCTGATTGGCAGTTGAATAAGCAGTGCATGAACAAAAGAATTATGAACTCACCTTTAATTGCTGGCCGGAAACAAGCGGTCTGTCCGCTGGCGTTGCTAACCGCGCTTTGGGTGCTCCTTCTGCCACGTTTATCCACGGCGGATGTTCCCTCGGGAGATCCACAGAGTGCCACGAATTATTATCGACACCTCGCCACCAACCTTGATTTTTCTACGGCCGACCTGATTTTTCAAACCAAGCTGGATGACGTGGCAACGTATCTTGGCTACGACGGCGTTACCGGTAGTGATTTGCAAAACTTACCTCCAGACGTTCTGATGCATGCACAAAGCAACCTTGGCGGCACAAACAGCCCTTACCAACATCCCGACCGTGTCGCTACGGCGATTGGAACGACGCCGTTTTCATCAAACGAGATTCTGGTCACGCGCTTTTTTGCTCCAAAAATCATGAATATCCACGACCCCGAATCCGTGCGCAAGATCGGGTGGAGGAAATTGATTCGCCTCCGCGCACGACCAGGCTCACGTGCGGCAGCGCACCACATCGGATATGGCATTGTGCTCTTTAACATTGCCACTCCGCCAGGTGCGGTTCCTTTTTCTCCGACGGATGAATCGAAGAATACACAGGTGATGCTTGTCACAGAATTGGGCAGCGTTCCACCGCCGAACACTCCAGGTCCGCCGACGATTTATTGGCTCGATTATCGCTCTTTTTCCGATCAGGAAGGAATATTATCCTTGGCGCTCGATCAGACATTCGATGCGAACGAGCTTCCTCCGGCTCTAAACGGAACCAAATCGTATTATGTCCCTGACGGTTGCGTAGCGTGCCACGGCGGCAATCCCCGCCGCGCGATGGTCAACTACCTTGACACCGACCACTGGTTTGACCGGCTCGAAAATGACTTTCCGAACCTGAAGGCGAGCAGCCTGCCACTCCTTTTCGACGCCAACACTAATGAGACGACTTCACCAGCTTACAAAAGCGCATTTGATGTCATTGCCATTTTCAACGCCGAAGCCGATGCGGAGGTGAAAAAGGCTCAACCTCAACACGATGAGGCCCTGGCCTCTGCCAAATGGCTCGAAATCCACGCCACGAACTATAGCCACGTTCAACCAACTGACCGGGCCATTGGAAACGACCCCCGATGGTCGCCAAACGATACAAACGAGGTGCGGATACTGTCCTCGCTGAACCAGTATTGTTTTCGATGCCACGGCACTGTCAAATTTTCCGTTTTTAACAAAGAAGAGATAAGACGGCCGGAATTTCGGGCACTTCTCAACCAGGCCGTCAGGAACGACACACCGCTGTTGTTGCGAATGCCCCCGGACCGCGACCTTCCAGACGATATCCGCAATTTGATACTTCAGTTCACCCAACAACCATAAATAATTGATTTATGCCAAGACATTTTCGAATTCATCCCGCGATTGGAGCGGCGCGAATGGGAAATTCACCCGAACATTTTATCGGTTCCGAAACACCAAGGCTTCCCCCCAATTCACCCGACGGTGTCAACTTTAATTCATTCCGCGACGCGAAGGGGCAGATTCTCCGCCAGGGCGCTCGTTTCCGGGTGTTTGAATATACGGAGGATACAACCGGCTTCCTGTCCAACCCAAGAGAGGTCGCAATCGGCGCTGATGTCGTTGAAATCGAGTGGCGGGTTCATCTAGCGAACCGAAAGGCTTCCTTTTATTCCTTTTACGGACAAGTTGGCGCGGAGGATAATTACGTAACACGGGCGGCTCTTCCAGCCGACAAGCCGATTAAGCCCGCGGATGATAATCCACAGCGCACGAATCTCAGAAATGCGGACATTCCACAGGCCGACCGCAATGTAAAGCTGGAAATTGACCCCGGCGAGAAAGTCATCAGCACCCTGCAACGCGACGCCCTGGAACTCTCAAATCCGAACCAGAATATTCCAATTAAGTCCCTTGGCACGTTAATCACCGAGGCCGAAGGCAGGCTTGTCGTGCTTGGCGGTTACGGAGAATCAAATTCAACCACACCGCCACCGCAAAATGGAGAGCCGGAAACACCGCCCCTCCAAATTACAGAATACGCCAACAACGACACTTGGTTTGATGACACCAGCGATGGCTCCGTGAAAGCTCGAATCAAACTTAGCGACGGAACCTTTTTCGACGCCGATCCGGCCTGGGTGATCATAGGCCCCCCGGACTTCGCACCGGGAATTGGGAATGTTGTCAGGTTATTCGACACCGTCTGGGATACGGCCGTGCGGGAAGTCGATTTTGGGCGGTTTACCCCTGCGACGCCCCTTTTTTCACAGCTTGCGGTTCAAAAGAAGGCTTGGAAAACGAGCGGCAATGCATCACTCGCAGGATTCAAACCATCTTTTGTATCAGACATTTATCCAATCATCAAACGGGCCATCGGGGCGCGCGATGTCCACCAGTCCGGCACCACGGAAAATCCCCATTATCACCAAAGACTGCTCACCAAGTTTGCCTCGATGTCGGCGCTTTCTGGTCCGAATGCAGTCGAGGGACAAATGTTGAGGCAGGGAATCTTTGCCCTCATGCGGAATATCGACGATCCAGATCCAAATCCCAAATGGGACAAGATGCCCCGTGGTCTTGGAGACTATTACACAACGCTGTATGAGAATTACCCAAACGCTTCGCCCAAGTGCTTTTTGTGCCTCACACGCGTTCAATATGCAATGCTGCGGGAGTGGGCCAACGGGAACTTCATAGACGATTGGCCGGGGGGAGAGCCGGCTGTTACCGCAAAAGCAAATCCAACCCCAGACGATCTTGACATTGCCGCAATAGAAAATTGTGTCGGAGGTCCCTTTTACCCTGGCATTGAAATTAGCTGGCTAATCCGGGTGAAAGAATTGTTTTCGGAGCCTTTTCGGTTCAAGACATCTCCACTACCGGAAGGCGGACCACTCCCCGCAAAGCCAATCACAATTGGTGCTCTGACTTTTCAAGCAGGGTTTTTTAACCAGCAGATGGCATTGCCCTGGCAAGCCGACTTTTACGATTGTCACAAGGAGGATTGGGATGACCCCGGTGGGAAACAATATTTCTTTATGTGGTGGACGGCGCAGCGGCCGGACGACGTCTTTCCATCCGGAAAGGACAAGCAAGTGCCATGGGTAAGGAGCTTCTATGATGAAGGCCAAGACATTGCAGATTTTGAAGAAAACGACGTCAGGCGTTTCCAGCGAATGCAAAGCCGGTGGTTCACCCTCAAATTCGTCAGCGTCTGGAACGGCAAAAACTACGAGGAAGAGTCATAAGAACTATTGAAGCAGATGTCGTAATAGTCGGCGGCGGCCCGGCCGGATGCAGTTGTGCAATCGGATTGCGCCGACGTGGCCTTTCCGTAGCCGTCATCTCTTCACCTGGAAAAGCAAAGACTCCCACAGAGACCACCACACCTCACTTGAGGCAGATGCTTGTGTCGCTTGGTGCTGCCAGTGCGCTTTCGGCCTGTGAGCCCTGCTTTGGCATATCGTCCTCTTGGGGGCGATCAGCGCAGGCTCTCGCTCCGAGCATTTTTAACCCCGCCGGGCACGCGTGGTTTGTCCATCGGGATAAATTCGACGCCGAGCTGCGTTACAATGTCCGCAGCGCAGACGCGAATTGGATTGAGGCTTTAGCCGAAGACGTCATTTACGAGGGCCCCGATCTACTACTCTCAACCACGGTCGGACCGATACGAGCCCACCGGCTTGTAATTGCAACAGGGGCCTCAAATTGGGCGACGCATTTTACAGGGCAACAAAGGACAACACGCGACAACATGCTGGCGCTATGGGCTACGCTGGACACCCCCCTTGAAGCACGATTGTTGTTTTCCGAACCTTCCGACTATGGATGGTGGTATCTCTGCCCCAACCGAATGGGCCGTGCGATGGTTTGCCTTGTGACAGACACCGAAGCAGCGCGGAAGTTCGGGTTTGTTGAGCCCAGAAGATGGATGGAGAGGTTTTCCTCAACGAATCTTTTTTCCCAATTAAAATTTGGCCAATCGATTGAGAACGTCCATGCAACCGCAATCGGTTTTTCCTTCTTAAAAGCACGTCACGGCAACGGATGGTGCGCCATTGGCGATGCGGCAGTGAAAATGGATCCGTTAGGTTCGTGCGGGACAATGACGGCCCTGGACGCTGGAAGAAGGGCCGCGATCGCGATAGCGAACCAGCTTGCGGGTGATGCGCACAGTATGGGCGCTTACGAAAATTGGATCGAGAATCTAATTCGAGAGTTCAATCGGCAACGCCAGATCCAGTATTTGAACGAACAGTCGAACCGTTCTCTGGGATTCTGGACTCGACGCACCGCGCAGGGCATTGTGGGCGAGCTGGCTATCACAACCAAATAAGAGGCGCTTTCCTCAGTTTCCGGTTGTTCGAGCCACGCCGGGTTTCCCCGAGGGCCTGCAGGGTGGCACCGATGTTTTCATGGGCCCGGCTGTTGACGGGCATCGTGGTCTTGACCCCGCCCTCCACCCAGGGTTGGGCTGCGGCGGACGATCTCGGCCTCGTTTTCTGGGAACGCGCCGACGGTGACGATGTCGGACAGGGCTTTTGGGGCTCAACTATTATCAAGGTCATCCTGATTCCATCATCTCCGCAAAACGTCCATGGGGCGCTGATTGTGGTGTATATAATCGTGTATATTGCCCGCAAAAATGTCGGCCCGGGATTTGGTTTTTCCTCGTATTTCCGACAATTCTGAGTTTCGAGCAGATGAACGATTATCAGTTACTCGGGGGCGCGGAGGCGCCGGTTTTTGAGGTTCTGTGGATTTTGCAGGGAAACAGGATGGCCGTTGCAGCCACCCCGATTTGCGTCCGGATCGCGTTCCCATCCCTTGGGGGGTGTTTCCCGAAGCTGATTAGCTCGCCACTTCTGCGGCAGGGCTGGTGCCGACAATTTCACGGATGGCGGCTTGGAGGGCGGAGATCGAGAGTCCCGCGGCTTCGCCCAGGGTGGTGGTGAGGCGGTCGATGTTTTCCGGGGTGCGTTGGTCGACCGGGAGGGCGGCCTTGACCATGCCAGCGAGCTGCGTCCGACGGGCTAGCGCGCGGCGGGCGACGTTGGCCTCGTATTCCGCAACGGTGCCAGTTGTGACGATGCCGGTCAGGGCTTTGAGGCTAATCCTTCCAGCCAAGCGCTCGCCCTTCCAGAGCACGGCTGACATAACGCGGTTGATTGTAAGGTCGTGCGCCTTGGCTAATGCGGTTGCTGGGGAGACCAAGGCTTGGCGGTTTTGAACGGAGATGCGGCCGGATGTGCTTTTCATGGGGTTTGTCTTTCGTTATTTGGCTGTTTGTTCTACTTGGAATTTCGGGTGGAATTCCCGGTGCTCATTCGTTTCACCGTTGTTTTCGCCGTAGGCGACGGGCATGGGGTAGCCG
>Ga0209483_1001171_pt1 | contig 20454 bp, 20 predicted proteins | sample NGEPerA_FD_184508 | JGI IMG/M metagenome (GOLD analysis project Ga0209483, IMG submission 184508) | Arctic peat soil microbial communities from the Barrow Environmental Observatory site, Barrow, Alaska, USA - NGEE PermafrostL2-A... | ecosystem: Environmental > Terrestrial > Soil > Wetlands >... | reverse complement strand
ATCGAATGCAGGCGCCATTCGCAGCGCCTGCATTCGATGGCTCGGTCGTATTTGTCGTCGGCAGCCGATCGAGCGTATCGAAGCGGCAAGCCGCCGCGCTCACCGCGCTTGACGGTGTCGTCAGCCTGGAAAGTGACCCGACCTGTACTCTCCAGCAGTTGTACAGTTCCGGCATCGCCGCGCGACTCGGCGCGGCGCTCGCCGCTGGAAAGGACGCCATCATTTGGCAATCGGGCAAGTCGCAGGAGGCCGCGACCGTGGAGGCGCGTCCCTATGGTCTGGCTCAATTCCTCGCCTCGGAAAAGCACCGGATTGGCGCGCTGTTTGCGACCGGCGGTGACACCGCGCGCTGCCTGCTCGAGGCTCTCGACGTCGAAGGGCTCGAGCCCCTGCGAGAGCTCGAATCCGGTGTCCCGCTGTCGATCGCCATCGGCCCGCGCCGCTTTCCCGTGATTACCAAGGCCGGTGCCTTCGGCGCCGATGCCACGATGACAAGGTGCCGATCGTTGTTGCGATGCGGAGCCCCTCTCTCGGCGATGCAGCTATCGGAATCGGAAGGATGAGTATGCGTCCTCTTGTTGCAATTACCATGGGCGACGCGGCCGGCGTTGGCCCGGAAGTGATCATGAAGGCAATGGCCGATCCGACGGTCGGTCAGGCGTGCCGGCCGTTTGTCCTTGGTGATCTTCGCCGGCTTGAGAAGGCCGGCGCGATTGTCGGGAGCCGGCTTCGCGTTCGCTCCGTTTCGACGGAATCCTTCGAACAGGCTTCCTTCGAGCCAGGCGTCGTTAATTGCGTCGATCTTGGCCTCATTCCCCCCGATCTCGCATGGGGCGAACTTTCCGCGGTGGCCGGCGATGCGGCGTATCGCTACATCGAGCTTGCCGCTCGTCTCGCCATGGCCGGCCGCATCGACGCCATTTGCACCGCCCCGCTCAACAAGCAGGCGCTGCACATGGGAGGTCATCCCTTCCCCGGCCATACCGAGATGCTCGCCGCGCTGACCGGCGTCGAAGAGGTCTCAATGATGCTGGTCGCGTCCAATCTGCGCGTCATTCATGTCACCACTCACATCGGTCTCATTGACGCGATTGAGAAAATCGAACCTGGCCTGGTGGAGCGGACGATCATGCGCGCAGAAAGCGTTTTGGCAAAGTCCGGCCTCGCGCGACGGAAAATCGGCGTTTGCGGCATCAACCCGCACGCCGGCGAGAATGGGCTGTTCGGCCGCGGCGAAGAGGCCGAGAAGATTGAGCCCGCCATTGCCGCCTGCCGCGCGCGTGGATGTGACGTCGAAGGGCCATTGCCCGCGGATACGCTGTTCTATCGTGCCGGGCGTGGCGATTTCGACATGGTCGTCGCCATGTATCACGACCAAGGCCACGGTCCGATCAAGGTGCTCGGCATCGAGGCGGGTGTGAACGTGACGGTCGGGCTTCCCGTTATCCGTACCTCGGTCGACCACGGCACGGCTTTCGACATTGCGGGAACAGGAACGGCCGACGAACGCAGTCTGATTCAGGCGCTTCGACAAGCGGTGGAGCTAACCGACGGCAAGACGGCAACAACATGATGTGACGCTGACCTGCGCCACAGACGAAATTCCAGCGACAAACGCTGGATAACAGGGAGGAGAAAACATGAATAAGACCCAAAAAGCATTGTGCTCCGCTGGCGCCTTTGTGGTGGCGGCGTTTGCGACCGGCGCGCAAGCCGCTGACACCTACATGCCGACGTGTTTCGCGCCCGCCAAAGACAGCGCTTCGGTGATCAGTTATCCCGCCAAGAAGGGACCGTACAAGATTGCGCTGGTCAACGGTTATGTCGGCAACGACTGGCGCGGCACCACGATTCAGGCCGCCAAAGCCTGGGGTGCGCGCGCCGACAACGCCAAGCAGCTTTCGGACTTCAAGATCATCTCGGTCGGCAACGATTCCGCCGCGCAGATCGCCGCGATCGACAACTTTATCGCCGCGGGCTACGACGGCATCGTCATCAACGCCGTCAACCCGACCGCGTTCGATGCGGTCGTCAAGCGTGCCAAGCGCGCCGGCACGGTGCTCGTCACCTATGACAACGTGCTGGATTCGAACCAGATCGTGCAGATCAATGAGGATCAGGTCGCCCTCGGGCGCATGAAGGCCGAGGCGGTGGTCGACGGCATCAAGGCAGCCAAGGGCAAGGTCGCAGGGCAGGTGCTCGAAATTTCGGGCCTGCCAGGCAACAGCGTCGATCGTGATAACCACAACGGCATGCGCGAGGTGCTGGACAAGTACAAGGACCTCAAGGTCATTCAGGTCGTCGGCAACTGGGATGTCGGAATCGCCGCCAAGGTCACCGCCGACGCGATCGCCACCAACGGCAATTTCGACGGCGTCATGGTGCAGGAAGGCGCGGTCGGCGCGCTGGGCTCCATGGCCAACGCCCATCACCCGATCGTGCCGATCGGCGTCGACGCCGGCAATGGCACGCGCATGATCGCCTTCGATAACAAATATCCGGGCGTGACGGCCGCGCAGGCCCCTGCGATGTCGGCGGTCGCGCTGGAGGCGACTGTGGTGCTGCTGACGGGAAAAGCGCTGCCGCAGAAGGTCAATCTGCCGATTCCCAACAAGAAGAACAGCGATCTGGTGGAAAACAAGGACTTCTTCCGCAACCTGCCGAAGACCTTCTACACCACGACCGGCTACCCTCAGTGCTTCCCGGTGTTCACCCCGCAAGAACTCATGGGCCAAAACGCCGAGAACAAGAGCTGACGACGATCCCGGCCGGCTTCCAAGCCGGCCGGGCCGCCCTGGAGCCGTCGATGGCAGAAGCTCTCGTTCGATTGAAATCGGTGTCGAAGTCCTACGGTGGCGTTCCCGCGTTGACCGATGTCGACTTCCATTGCGAGCCGGGCTTGGTTCACGCCATTCTTGGCGAGAACGGCGCCGGCAAATCCACCTTGATGAAATTGCTTGCGGGCGTGATCCAGCCGGACGCGGGGGAGATCGCGCTGTCCGGCAGGACGACCCGCCTTGCCTCGCCGCGGGAAGCCGCGCAACAGGGCATCGTCTGCATGTTCCAGGAACTGTCGCTGATGCCGCATCTGTCGGTCGGCGACAACATCGTGATTTCCGCGCCGCGAACACGCTTCGGGTTTTTACGCCGCGCCGCCTATGATGACGCGCGCGCCACCCTGAACGGGATCGGCGCCACCGGGATATCGCTGTCGGCGCGGGCATCCGAACTGTCACTCGCCGAGCGGCAGCTGGTCGAGATCGCCAAAGCGCTGTTCCGCAAGCCACGGCTCCTGATTCTGGATGAAGCGACCTCGGCGCTGACCAGCGAACTGGTCGAAACCGTCTTTGGCGTGCTGCGCGAGCTGAAGCGGCGAGGTGTCGCCATCCTGTTCATCTCGCACCGGATGCACGAGGTCGACGCCATTGCCGATCGCATCTCCGTCTTTCGCAACGGCCGTCATATCGACACGTTCGACGTCGGTACGCGGAGCCCCAAAGAGGTGATCGGCCTGATGATCGGGCGGTCGCTGGAGGAACTGTTTCCGCCGCGCGGCGCCACTCCGCCCGATGACGCGCCGGTCGTTCTCAATGTCTCGGATTTGAGCTGGAACGGACAGTTGCACAATGTCGACCTGCAGGTGCGCCAAGGCGAGATCGTGGGTCTCGGCGGCCTCGATGGCCAAGGTCAGCAACACCTGATGCACGCCGTGTTCGGCGTGTTGCGCAAGGTGTCGGGCCGGATCGAAGTCAATGGCAGGCAAATCAACGGCGTGCTGCCTTCACAGGCCAAGCGATCCGAGATCGGTCTTGCGCTGGTGCCGGAAGACCGCAAGACGGAGGGATTGATCCTCGACATGTCGGTTACCGAGAATCTGCGGCTCGCGGCCCTGAGCCGCGCGCCGTTCGGCATTCTCGGTCTTGATACCGAAACCGAGCAGCGAATTCGGCGGCTGATCGACCGGCTGTCGCTGATCTGCGGATCGTTCGATGCTCCGGTCGCGACACTGTCCGGCGGCAACCAGCAGAAGGTCGTGCTGGCGAAATGGCTGGCGCTTTCGCCGAAATGCCTGCTGCTGATGGACCCGACCCGCGGCATCGATCTTCCGACCAAGGCGCAGCTCTATCAGCTGCTGCGGGAACTCGCTCGCGAGGGGCTGGCCGTGGTGCTGCATTCCACGGACTACGAGGAACTCATCCATCTTTGCGACCGTGTCTACGTCTTCTATAACGGGCGGACCGTGAGGCAGTTGACCGGGGACGAATTAACGCCGAACGCGCTGATCGAGGCGTCGATGAACATGCCGCTTCCGGCGGGTATTCGCTCATGAACCTGTTGCGTCGCAACCGAAGCCTTGCAATCACCATTGCGGCGCTGCTGGTGTTGTTCGCGATATTCATCGCGATTCATCCGCGCGGGTTTTCAGTCTACGTGCTCACGATCTGGTTCAACCAGGGCACGTTGCTTGGCCTCGCCGCGATCGCACAGTTCTTCGTCGTTCTGGTGCGTGGCGTCGATCTTTCGGTCGGCCCGATCGTGGCGCTGACCAATGTGGCGGCCTCCTATCTCTTGATCGGATCGCCGGGCGGGATTGCGCTCGGCATTGTCGCCGTCCTCGTGCTGGGCGCGATTTGCGGGCTGGCAAACGGCGTTGCAGTGGTCTACGGGCGCGTCCCGCCGATCGTCACAACGCTCGCCAGCGGCAGCATCTTTTCCGGGCTCGCGCTGCTGTTGCGGCCGACGCCCGGAGGCGGCATCGACGAGAATCTGTCCGACGCGCTCACCTATGACATTTATGGCGTTCCGGCCTCGGCGATCCTGCTGATTGTCGTGCTGCTTGCGCTGACCATTTCCCTGCGTTTCAGCCTGTTGGGGCTGACCATGTATGCGATCGGCTCCTCCGAGCAGTCCGCCTCCATGACCGGCGTGCGTGTCGGCCGCGTCAAGCTCGCCGCCTATGGCATGAGCGGGATATTTTCCGCGCTCACCGGTCTTTACGTGAGCATGGTGACGCTGACGGGTGATCCCGCGATCGGCCCTGCTTACACCTTGAACTCCATCGCCGCCGTCGTGCTCGGCGGCGTCGCGCTGACGGGCGGCGTCGGCAGCCCGCTTGGCGCCGTTGCGGGAGCGCTGATCCTGAAGACGATCTCGTCGCTCATGTTCTTCTCCGGCCTGCCTCCGCTGGCACAGCCGTTCTTCGAGGGTCTCGTGCTCGCGGTCGCGATCTCGCTTGGCGCCCTCGGCGTATTCCGGATTCGCAATCGGCTCGAGTTGTTTCAGTGATGAGCAATCCCGTGCCCACGTCTGCCGTCCATCGGCCCCGGCCGGGATTTGTCGACCGGATCGGCATCTCGGTGTTGCTGCTGGCCGCCGGATGCGTCGTTCTCGTCCTCGGCGGTGCGGTCATTTATCCCGGGTTTCTCAGCCCGGGATATATCCTGCAACAGCTTCAGATCGCCTCCTTCCTCGGCGTCATTGCGACCGGCGCCATGCTCGTCATCCTGCTCGGGGAGATCGATCTCTCGGTTCCCTGGACCATCACCGGCACGGCAATCGTCGTCACCACGCTCGCCGGCAGCAACAACCCTGCGATCGCCGACCTCGCGCTTCCGCTGGGGCTTGCCACTGGCGCTGCGATAGGCTTCGTCAACGGGCTCGGAGTCGCCCTCTTTCGGGTGCCGGCGATGGTGTGGACGCTCGCCGTCAACGCCATGCTGCTCGGCGCGGCCGTCTTCTACACCGGAGGCTTCAAGCCCCAGGGAGCGGTGCCGTGGCTCGCCACCTACGCCGCCCTCGGTCATACGTTTGGCGTCCCCAACGCCTTCTTGCTTTGGCTGATCGTCGGCGCGATGACGCTCTGGCTCCTGCACCGCACGACCTATGGCACCTATCTCTATGCGATGGGCAACTCGCAACGCGCCCTGTTCCTGGCCGGCGCCCGGGTGCGGACCATAACGGTCTGCACGTTCGTTCTGGCCGGCATCCTCTCCAGCCTGGGCGCGATCTTGCTGACCGGCTACACCGATCAAGCCTATCAGGGCATGGGCGATCCCTATCTGCTGCCGGTGATCGCTGCCGTGGTGATCGGTGGAACGTCCATTCTCGGCGGCAGCGGCAGCTATGTCGGCACTTTCGTCGGCGCGGTGTTCATCACGCTGCTGTCGTCGATCCTGGCGGTGATGCAGATGTCCGACGCAGCGCGGCAGATCATCTTCGGAGCAACCATCCTGGCGATGCTGCTGGCGTACCGCTCTTCGGAGAAAAGCGCCGGCACGTGAGCCGGCCCCGCCAATCGCTCCCGGATCGCGGGTTGGCGGTTTGGCGATAAAAATGGCGCACCCGACACGATTCGAACGTGTGACCTTTGCCTTCGGAGGGCAACGGTGGATACATTACCCGTGCTTACCTGAAATCCCTTGGCATTACCGATGGTGAGTTATAGGCTGAAATCGGCCTGATTTGAGGGCAACGGACGTTTCCCCAGATTCCTCCGGTTTTCCAGCCCGTGCTTACCCGGTGCTTACCTGATGCCAAGGTTGACCAAAAGGCTTGTAGACGCGGCTGCGGCGGCCAAGGGTGAGCTATTCCTCTGGGACGACGAACTGCCGGGGTTCGGTCTGCGGGTCAAGGCAAGCGGCGCCAAGTCCTTCCTGGTGCAGTACCGGAACGCTAATGGGCGGAGCCGGCGTCTCACCGTGGGGCGGTACGGCGTGCTGACGGTCGAGGAGGGGCGCAAGGCGGCCAAGCTGGCCCTGGCGGAGGTGGTGAAGGGCGCCGATCCAGCGGAGAGCAAGAAGCTCGCTCGAGGTGCCATGACGATCGATGAGCTTTGTCGGGAATATCTGACCAAGGCAGAGGCGGGTCTGATTCTCACCCGCCGCGGCGAGCCCAAAAGCGTGAGCACGCTCTATACGGACACCGGCCGGGTCAACCGCCACATTGTCCCTCTGATCGGGAAGCGCACGGTAAAGGACTTCACCACCATCGACGCTGGCAAATTCCAGCGGGATGTGATTGCCGGGAAATCCGCCGCCGACGTCAAGACGAAACTCAGGGGTCGGGCAATCGTCACTGGCGGGAAGGGGACGGCAGCTCGGACCATGGGCTTGCTAGGTGGGATTTTCAGCTACGCGGTCAGCGAGGGCTATCGGCTGGACAATCCATGCAACGGAATCGTGCGACCGAAAGACGGAACCCACGAATGGCGCATGGATGACGCCGGTTACCGGCATCTCGGCAAATGTCTGGCTGCGGCCGAGGCCAGCGGTCATCATTGGCAGCGTGTGCTGGCCAGCAGGGCGGCGACGCTGACGGGTTGCCGGCTTGATGAGATAGAGGGGCTGCTCAAAACGGAGGTCGATGGCGCAGGCATGGCACTTCGCCTGGGCGACACAAAGACCGGCAAGAGCATCCGCCCGGTCGGATCCGCAGTGATTGCCATTGTGAAGGCGGCTTCAGCCAAGTCCAAATCCAAGTATGTATTCCCCGCTATCACGACCAACGCCAAGCACCACACGGGCCTGACCCGCTGGCTTCAGAAGATAGCGGCCAAAGACGTGCCCGGAATTACCAGCAACGGCTTGCGCCATTCCTTCAGTTCGACCGCCGAGGATCTTGGTTATTCGCTTCCAACCATCAAGGCGCTGGTCGGCCACTCCCGCGCGAGCGTGACGGAAGGCTACATTCACAAAATCGATTCGGCGCTGCTTGCCGCCGCTGATCGAATCGCGCGATACATCGACGATGCAATGACAGGGCGAAAATCAACCAAAGTGGTCCAACTTCGGAAAGCCTGACAACGAATCGGCGCGGCTAGGGTAGCTCCCGAAAAGCTGGTCCGCACCAGCCTGCCGCGTCGTCATCAACATGCGGAGCATAAGCGGAAATGCAAATGAATGTTCGGCTGGAGTTCTGGAAGAACTCGATTGGTTGGCCTCGCGACAATGACTCATTCGTCTTCCTCGCGCGAGCGGTCCACGCGATGGGTAAGTCAATGTTCGGACACGAATGGACGGGCGATGATCCATGCCTCGATCTCATGCAATCGCTGCCGACGCTCCCCCTAAGCTCGGGGAGCCGTGCACAGTTCGCGCATGGACTACTCGTTAAGCACCATCCTGAGTTCAACCGCGAACCTTTCATTTTGATGCGACGTCCTTTCGGTGTTCCACCTTCGTTAAAGTTCACAGGCGAAGAATGGGAAGCTGCTCGCTCTATCGTTGCTAAAGACCATGAACAAAAAATGCCCGGCGCAAAACGTTTCTTTCAAGCCAGAGACAGAATCGTGCAGCTCGCCGAGGCCGGTCTTCTTATTACCGCCCTTCGTGAAAGGGCGGGCGGAGATCCGGTACCTATTCCGAGACGTTTTTGGAACTCAGAACGTATTCTGAATCGTTTCGACCTTTGCCAAATGAATCCGGACGATCCCTATGGCCTTGGAATCGCGGGCGATCGGTATCAGTGGATTTTCGTCACCCGCGAAAGCTTGATGAGCTGCGCGCGTGGTGCGTTTACCGCCGAGGACGACCAGACCCCAAAACCCGTCGCTCCTGCGCCGGCCCCCGTTGCATCGCCAGAGGATCCAGCGAAACCCCCACGTCGGCTCGCCGAATCAAAGATAGAGCCTGAGTTTAGGCAGTGGCGGGAGCAACAACCTGAAGGCTATATCCCGACTGAGGCCGAAGACATCGCCCATATGAAGCAGCTGAGAGTCGGTCGCGACGCAGTCCGGGAGCTTCGTAAACAATTCCCCACGCGAGAGCGAGGGCAGAAAAAGCCCGGCTAATACGCGGCCAAATTGGCGGGTAATTAGCGGGCCAAATCCGCAGCGATTTCAACCGCGTATCTTTACCGCGGATTTCGCGATGGTCCATTTACCTCGCACCAACGGAGATTGATCCGTGATGATGCGAGACACCAATGGATACCAACCAAGCCCCTCTCAATGAGCGCCACCTTCGTAGGAAGGAGGCAGCCAAATACGTTGTCGATACCTACAACTTGCCCTGTTCCCCAAAGACGCTGGCGAAACTTGCCTGCGTGAGTTCGGAAGGTCCGCCGTTTCACGCCGGACGCTTCCCGCTCTACCCGGTCTCCGGACTGGACGCCTGGGCGAAGAAAAAAATAGGCCCGCTGGTCAGATCGACATCTGAAGTCAAGCGCGCCGCGTAACCCCACTCGTCTCAAACCAAAAACCCGGCGGCACGATCCAGTCTTGCGAGGATCAGTCGTGCGCACCGGGCTTCCAAGGAGTCCTGAACTTGAAAACCTGTACCAAACGACGACCCCAAACGCAATCCGTTTCCGACCTCCCGCTATTCAATTGGCAGACCGTTTCCGCGCGTCCGAGCACGAGGGCTGGAAGCTTCGTTGCGCGCCGGTATCGCATCCATCCTGCAGTCGCGGATCTGATCGCGAGCTTGGCTGGCATCGGATCGGGGGTGCAGCAATGAGCAACCTCACCATCCGCAGGGCAGACGGGAGCTGTACGACCTTCACGGGCCGGCAAGCCTGGATGCTGCGTAGGCTGATCGACGCCGGCTCCGCTGGTATCACTCTGCTCGACAATCCAGCTCCGCGCTGTTCGCATTACCTCTACATGCTGCGGAAAGCCGGTCTCACCATCTCCACCACGAACGAGCCGCATGAAGGTCCGTTCCCCGGCATGCATGGCCGGTATCGGCTCGAAACGCCGGTCACGGTCGTGGCGGCGGAGGTGGTGGTATGAGCGTCGATATCCCGCTCCGAAAACTGACGGTCGCGGCTGGTCGCGTGACGATCGGCTTCATCACCGAATACAGCAGGCGCCGGTTCACGGCGCAGCTCGCGTCCGGCGAAAGGATCGGAGCATCCTTCCCGTCGCTCACAGATGCCGCACTGGCTTTGTCAAAGGCGCAAAACGCCCAAACGCCCTCCAGCAATGGAGGTGCCAAGTAATGGGTTCGATCAGCCAAAGCTTTGCAAAAGCGGAGCGTGTTGACTTCAAGGCGGTAAGTGCGGCCGCACTTGGCGCGCTCGATATCATCGTGTCGCGTCTTCTGCCGGACGGATACTCGGAAGGGAACGAGTGGGTCGCCCGCAATCCGACCCGCCGCGACGGGCGCCCCGGCAGCTTCAAGGTGAACTTGTCGACGGGGGTCTGGGCCGACTTTGCTACCGGTGACAAGGGCGGCGATATCATCGATCTGTTGGCCTACCTGGATGGTAAATCCAAGGTCGAAGCGGCCCGCGAAATCGGGACCATGCTGAATGTCAAACCGGCGGCCGGATCAACCAGCCTGACCGGCAATGTTCAGGAATTGAAGCCGAAGAAGTCAGCGTCGATCGCCGCCACGCCCGAGACGGCGGCCACCGCGCCGCAAGCATTTCCCGCCCGTACGCCGCCCGACAACGAAGGCAAGCCGCGGTTCATCCCCGCGGGCGATGAAGGGCCGCGCGTGCGTGACGGTGAGAAGCGGCGGCACGTCTACTGCCAAGGGGGCGTTCCGGTTCGCATCAAGGTCATCACGAATGATAATGCCTTCAACGTGTTTCGTGTGACGAATGACGACGGCAAGAGTGGCTGGCAGTATCGAAAACCGGAAGGTTTCCGTTCCGTCCCATACTTCACCGGTAACGATCCTTTCGTCTCGGATGCCCTGCTGTTCTGGCCCGAGGGCGAGAAAGACGTGGACACCGTCGCGAAGCGCGGCGGCGCCGCCTTCACGTTCGGTGGGACCGGAGATGGCTTGCCCCCAGGGTGTGAGCATTACCTGACCGGCCGAGTGGTCGTGATCCTGGCTGACAACGACGCCGAAGGGCGCCGGCATGCCGAGGACAAGGCCACCCTGGCTTCAACGGTCGCCGAAAGCGTGCGGGTGGTCTGTTTCCCGGAGCTTGCGAACAAGCAGGACGTATCCGACTGGTTCGCGCTTGGGAACTCGTTTGAAGAGTTGATCCGGCGCGTCGAAGCCGTGGATACGTGGCAGGGCGCGCCGCCCTTGTTACCGGATCTTGACGCTGGGGAGCAGCAGATTGTTGCACGCCCCGAACAGAAGCCCTCCTTGCCGCTCGGCTACAGCTTCTCCGACCGCGGTTTGATGTACCAGAACCCGGACGACGTCGATAAGCCGGCTCTCTTGATCGCGGGGCATTGCGACGTGATTGCCGAGACGAGGGATGCGGATGGCGCGAGTTGGGGCGTCCTCCTGCACTGGAAGGACCATGACGGCCGCGACCATCAGTTCGCCCTACCGCGATCGACGTTGGCGGGCGATGGTTCGGAAGCCCGCCGGATCCTGATGGATGGTGGGTTCTACATCGCACCCAGCCAGACGGCCCGTGGTCTATTCAACTCATTCCTGCTGCAGGTTCGATCGCCGAACCGGGCTCGGGCTACCCAGCGGGTTGGCTGGCACAGCAACTCGTTTGTCATGCCGGACGACTGTTTCGGTGTGGACAAGCGGGACATGCTGCTGCTGCAAAGTGCGACCGCCCACGAGCACTCGTTCCGGCAGGCCGGGACGCTCCAGAGCTGGCAGCAGGACGTCGCACGATATGCAGTCGGGAACAGTCGGCTGGTGTTGGCACTGTCCGCGGCATTCGCCGGTCCGCTGATCGGGCCGTGTTCGGCTGAAGGTGGTGGCATCCACTTCAAGGGCGCGTCCTCCACCGGTAAGAGCACCGCGTTGCATGTAGCTGGCAGCGTGTGGGGCGGCGGCGACACGAACGGTTACGTCCGTTCATGGAGGGCAACCGCCAACGGGCTGGAGGGCGTATGCCTCGGCCACTCGGATACCTTGCTCTGTCTCGATGAGTTGTCCCAGCTTGCGGCCAAGGACGCTGGCGAGGCGGCGTACATGCTCGCCAACGGATCTGGCAAGTCGAGAAGCTCTCGCGATGGCTCGGCCCGGCGCGCCGCGAAGTGGCGGTTGCTGTTTCTGTCGTCCGGGGAAATCGGCCTGGCGGACAAGGTTGCTGAAGACGGTCGCGGGCGCCGATTGGCTGCCGGACAGCAAATCCGGATCGTTGACGTATCCGCCGACGCAGGCGCCGGCATGGGCATGTTCGAGGAACTCCACGGTCTGCCGTCCCCTGAGGCGCTCGCCCGTCACCTCCGGGACGCGACGCAGCGGCATTACGGCGTCGCGTCACGCGAATATCTCGCCGCAATCGTTCCCGAGATCGACAAAATCCAGAAACTCGTCCTGGAAGTCGTGAACGCTTTCTGTGACGCGCATGTGCCTGACGGTGCCGATGGTCAGGTCGAGCGAGTGGCCCAAAGGTTTGGGTTGATCGCCGCGGGCGGTGAAGTTGCTTGGCTCTACGGAATCGCGCCATGGGAACGCGGCGATGCCGTGGCGGCCTGTGCGAGGTGCTTCGGGCAGTGGTTGTCTGTCCGCGGCGGCCACGATGCAGCCGAAACCCGCGACTGCGTCGAGCAAGTCAGGTCGTTCCTGTCGGCGAACGGGATGGCGCGCTTCATCCCGGCATGGGAGGAGACGCAATCGAGGGTACCGGTTCGCGACGTGGCCGGCTTCCGCGACCAGGTCGGCGATGGCTGGGACTTCTACGTCACCACCACGGCATGGAAGGAGGTCTGCTCTGGCTTCGACCCGCGCCGAACCGCAGCCGTTCTGAAGCAGAAGGGCTACATCGACGCCGGGGAGGAAGGACGCAGTTCCAAGAGCGTGCGCGTGCCCGAATTCGGGAAGCAGCGCCTCTACCACATCCGCTCAACCCTCCTGGAGGATGCAAATGAAGCATGACTTGGAAGCGTTCTCCCGGGACATCGTGACCCTGATCAAAAACAGTGGGGACAGTGGTGGCAGTGGGGACAAATCGAAGAAGTCCCTGCGAGACAGCAGTTTTTTTGTCCCCACTCGCGAAACGGTGGTGTCCCCAGTCACACCAGAGTGGGGACAGCAGGTTTCAGCGAGTGGTGGCGGGAAAAGTCAGTATTCACAGCCTCTTGTGCGCCCTGTCCCCAGTGTCCCCACTGCCACCACTAAATTTGGGCAGGGTCCGACATGCGACGCGGAGGGCTGCGCCCCCGCCGAATGGCATGCAATTTTAGCAGAGCTAAATCGCCGGCAGCCGCTCGATTGGCTGTCGGTCGATCGATGGTCTGAACTGGTGACCGATACCGAAACCTTCCTCGCACGGTGGGGCAATGCGGCGCGACAGTTCGGATGGACGGCGCTTGATTTGTTCGGCGTCCATCCGTCGGCGCCAGCCGCCCGCGTCGGTTGCTGGGGCCTGCTTCTCTTCGTTCAGGGTGGCGCGGTGGTTGCCCTGACTGTCAGCGCCGCAACAATTCGAGGGCGCTCCGGGGCGACCCTGACATACCGGCGAGGAGACCAATCCGACGCTATCTTGATTTCGGATGTCCAATGACAGATCCAGATTAAGCGCTTCAGTCATGCGACGGCGGTGTCGTCTGCGCCATCGGGTACCGCCCCCGTTTGCGATGCCCGACTCTAAAAGGGACCACTCGCCATGAGTGAAAGGGGCCACTCACAGAGAGGCAAACTTTGCCTGTTCGGCAATTCCGACTCGGCATCGAACGCCCTAGAGCCGCCGTCGGACGCCCTAGAAAAAGGGCTGATAGACTCAACCGATTCTATTTATTCAGCTTTTGAGAATGGCACGGCAATTGCGGAACCCCAAGTTGCATTCTTGGGGGATCGCACTATGAGCCAAGTACTCATCCATCGCTATTTGGACGACCTGTCAGACCTGCGCCGCTTGTCCGGCACGGATCGTGAGACGGTCGTAAGGGAAGCGTTCAAGACGCTCCTCAAGGGTTGGGGGCGATCTCACGATCTGAAGTTCGTCCCGGAGTACCCCCTCACAACCACGACAAATGATCGCCGCTACATTGATGGCGCCCTGGTCGATCCCATCCGTATTCCGTTTGGGTACTGGGAAGCAAAGGACCTCGACGACAATCTCGATAAGCAAATAGAGTATAAATTTCGTCGTGGTTATCCGCAGGACAACATCATCTTTGAGGATTCTCGTGAAGCGGTCCTGATCCAAAATAAAAAGATTATCATGAGGTGTGAGGTCGATAGTGTCGGCCACCTCGACGGTCTGCTGCAAAAGTTCTTTCAGTTCGAAAATCCGCAGATTGCGCGGTTTCGAAAGGCTGTCCAGCAATTCACCTCCGATCTGCCCGACGTTTTAGAGACGCTTCGGATGATGATAGAGGCATCATTTGCACGAAACGACACCTTTCGACGCGCGGCTGAGAAATTCCTGGAGCACGCTAAGGCAACAATCCATCCTACCGTCACCGCCGACGATGTCGGTGAAATGCTAATTCAGCACATTTTGACCGAGGATATTTTTTCAAAAGTTTTCGGGGATGATGAGTTTCACCGCAAAAATAACATCGCGAAGCTTCTATACAAGTTAGAGGCGACGTTCTTTACCGGCGATGTAAAATGGCAGACGCTGAAGAACTTGGCGCCGTATTACTCCGCAATCCATTCATCCGCCGCCGAAGTGAAGGGCCACCACGAAAAACAAACCTTTCTGAAAATCATATACCAAGGATTTTACCGGGTTTACAATCTGAAGCTAGCGGACCGACTTGGCGTTGTGTACACGCCAAACGAGATCGTTAGATTCATTATCGAGAGTGCCGACCAACTATGCTCGCAGCACTTTGACAAACGTCTTATCGATAAAAATGTTGAAATTCTGGAACCGGCGGCCGGGACTGGCACCTTCGTTACCGAGCTAATCGATTACTTTCGTCGCAGTCCAGCCAAACTGAAACACAAATACCTCGAAGAGATCCACGCCAACGAGATCGCGATTCTTCCTTACTATGTTGCAAACCTGAATATTGAAGCCAGCTATGCCGCGCTTATGCGCGAGTACGTAGAGTTTCCGAACCTTTGTTTTGTCGATACGTTGGATAGCGTTGAGGGCCTCAGCAAGTTTCGCGGTCAGCAAGAGGAGTTGTTTGGCGCACTCTCTGAAGAGAACTACGCCCGTATTAAGCGCCAGAATCAAAAGAAGATCAGCGTCGTGATTGGCAACCCGCCATATAACGCAAACCAGATCAGCGAGAACGACAACAACAAAAATAGAAAATATCCTGAGATCGATACTCGAATCAAGAAAACATATATTGATCGATCGACAGCCCAAAAAACCAAGCTATACGACATGTACGTTAGATTTTTTCGGTGGGCGTCCGACAGGATTAATGACGCCGGCATTGTGGCGTTCATAACCAATCGCAGTTTCATTGACGCAAGCAATTTTGACGGCTTCCGGTCTGTCGTGTCAGAGGACTTCGATGAAATTTATGTCATTGATCTTGGAGGCGATTGGAAAAAGCCCGGGCTGGCTGGCGGTGGAAACGTTTTCGGGATTGGCACCGGCGTAGCTATCAGTTTCTGGATACGTCGCCCCAACAAGGAAAAGAGAAAAGCCAAAATCCATTATGCGCAGGCCCCTCAGGGTAGCGGGGAAGACAAGCTTGCCTGGATATCTGCTTTGCACGACGACGGATTGTCATTCCACGATATCAAGTTTGAGGAAATAACTCCGCAGGCGGGCTATTGGGTGGACAATCCCGAAAATCTTTATAGCTCGGAGATCCCGATAGCGTCGAAGGAAGTTAAATCTTCGAAGGCTGGCGCGGACGACAATGCAGTGTTCAAGCTGTTTTCCCTCGGCGTCTCGACCAACCGCGACGAGTGGTTGTACGATCCTGACCGGAAAGTACTCAAAGACAAGGTAAAGCACCTCATTGCAACTTACGATCAGATCAAGAGCACAACCAAAACGTTTCCCGACACCATCAAATGGTCGCGAAACTTAAAGCGCAGGTTAGCGCAGAGCAGACGCGAGACATTTTCGGAAAAGCGGCTTGTGGTGTCGAATTACAGGCCCTTCACGCGCTCATGGTTTTATCAGTCAGATCTGTTTGTTGATGAACTGGGTAAGGCTGGGGTTATATTTCCGCCGGGGCAATCCAACCCCACAATTTGCTTCACCGACCCGCATGCTCAGAAGCCGTGGTTCGCATGTGCAGTTGATGGCGTCACCGACTTACATTACGTCGGGGCTGGAGCGGGCGCCGTCTGCTTAAGCCGTCATAGATTCGTCCATGGCGACCGCATCGACAATATCACTACGGCCGCGCTCACTCAGTTTACAGCGCACTACAAGTCATCGGTGCGAAAGGCGATCACGAAAGATGCAATATTTCATTACGTGTACGCCATCCTTCATGATCCGATCTATCGAGAGAAGTTCACGCTGAATCTGAAGCGCGAATTTCCGCGAATACCGTTCTACAAAGATTTCTGGAAATGGACGGCTTGGGGCGAGCGCCTAATGAAGTTGCATCTAGGTTATGCGGTTGTCGAGACATGGCCATTGAAGCGCGTTGAGACAATCGACAAAGCGTCTCGCGCGGCTGGCATGTCGCCGAAAGTTATGCTCAAGGCGAATAGAGAATTGGGACTAATCTACGTCGATAGTGAAACCAAACTTGTCGGCGTCCCGCCTCACGCGTGGGAATACCAATTGGGCATACGGTCTGGTCTTGAATGGGTTTTAGATCAGTACGGCGAGTCCAAGCCGCGCGATAAGACGATAATGAAAAAATTCAATACCTATTCGTTCGCTGAACATAAAGAACAGGTTATCGATCTCTTGGGGAAGGTTGCTCGCGTAAGCGTCGAAACCCAAGAGATCGTCCATGCCATGAAAGAGTTTGATCGGGAGTAAATTACTCACGGCCTCCTTCAATTACCGTAAACCGCTTGCGCCGTTCCGGTGCGGTCGTAACTGGCGTAATGGGCTGCGTAGCGAGCGCGGCGTCGATAAGCTCCCCAATGGCCCAAGTTCGGTCCATCACGCCCAGCGCCTTCGCTGGGGTCGCCTTAAGGGCTTCGTGAACGCGGCAGAGGTTGTAATGAGCGACGTACAGCGCGACCGCGGCAACGTGGTTATCCAGATGCTTTGAAAGCCGTTGGTGAGTCGGGCAAACCGGCGCTGGCTCATACGCAGCGAAAGATTCTGCCGCTCAACGTAACTGGTGGAAACGTATAATCCACGGTGCTCGATCACGGCATGCGAGGCATCGTCGCCGAGATAGCTCTGTGACCTTCAAACGCATTAAGCGACCGTGCGTATGATGAGATTCGAAAGGGAGAATCTCATGGCTGCAATCGATCCTGCCAATCAAAACACTGAGACCGAACCTGAGACCATTCGTTTCGACAGCAGCATCTTCGTCCGATGTTCAGCGGCAATGGTTCGCGAAGTCGGTCGCGCAGCGCGGATGAATGGCCAGAAGCGGGTCGAATTTGTGCGCCAGGCTATCCGCGCGGCACTCAAGGCCCACGGCATCAACCCGGCTGACAATTCAAGGAAGTTGCAATGAATGCCGATGGACCGCCTCCGGAGCACGGCGCTGAAAATACAGCGGGGATGCAGCGGGGAAAACCGTTCGAGCCCGGAAGGTCTGGCAACCCCGCGGGCAAACCCAAGGGCTCCCGCAACGCCGCCACTTTGGCGCTGGAATCTCTGCTGGACGGCGAGGCTGAGGCCCTGACGCGCAAGGCGGTGGAGCTTGCGTTGGCCGGCGACATTACGGCGCTGCGCCTGTGTCTCGATCGCATCCTGCCGCCTCGCAAGGATCGGCCTATCGCGTTCGAAATGCCAGCGATCAACAATGCTCAGGATGCTCGGGCGGCCTCTGCTGCACTGCTGGGCGCCGTTTCGTCCGGCAACCTCACACCATCAGAGGCGTCCGAAGTCGGCAAGCTGATCGACGGCTATGTGAAGTCCGTCGAAATCACAGAGGTGCTGGCGCGCCTCGATAAATTGGAGGCATCGAGCAATGATCCAAAACGTCGAAACCAGGCTGCTTAAATTGGAAGCCGCCCGCAGTCCGTTGGATAGCCCGTGGCGTCGAGTAACCGGAGACACGGAAACGGAATGCCAGACGAAACGGCGCGCCATGATCGAAGCCGGACAGGCGCAGGAGGCGGACCGCTTCATATTTCGCATCATAGTCGATTCGGGCCACGCGCAAGGCCGGCGGACATCAACCGCGCTCGGGGAAGAGTTCAGCGCTCCTGAGGCGGATCCACAATCACTCGTTCAATTTTCGTGAGGTTGCCCGCCTTGTGCAGAACCGCCGGACTCCATGCCGCCATTTGTTGAGTGCCTTGCGTGTCGAGCCATTCGCAGCAGACCCTGCCGTCTTCCAAGCCGGAAACAGTCATAAGATTGCCTCCCGATCTTAGTTGGACGACATCGCCGGGCTCAAATTGATTGTCCATGATGGTTCTCGCTTTAAAAAACTTCGTCCTCCGGCATTCAACCGCAGCGAGAGATGAAAGGCAATGGACCTCGGCCCGCGCACCCACTTACGCCGATCGCGCAAACCTCGGCTGCGATTTCTCTTGCACTCGCTCCTTTAGTGGCTGAACAGTCCACCGCAGCGGGGTTGTGGCTCTGGCGCGGTGAACCGAATGGACTGCATGGGCTGCTCATTCTGGAGACGGCGGGGCGCGGTCAACGGCGAATGCCATCGTTTTCCGCCGACACCAGTCATAACTGAGGCCACTGAAGCGCGGCTTCGCGACAAGGATGACAGGGGCGAAATAGGGATATGGCCTATAACGCGGTCCTCGGATGCCTGCGGTGAATGGCGGCGTATCGCCGGTTAAGAAGCGAAGGCTGGTGGCGCCCCGATCGCCGCTCAGGTTTCGGGGGCTTCCACGTCGCGCGCGACTGCTGATCAGCCCTCACTTCCGCTTCTTGATGGCCTCGCGGCGTTTTAGCTCCCGCTCGACGGCTTCGCGGACCATGTCGGAGCGCTTTTCGTTGGTTTCTGGATCCAAGACAGCATCGATCCGGGCGAGGGTCCCGGCTGGGAAACGCGCTGGCAGTTGCTCGTGATTGATTCGTTTTCGCCCCACGCGGGGGATAATTGAAGATATCACAATTGAAGTCAAAGAAGCCTCTTAGGTGATATCACCTAATTTGACGCGATAGATGATATCGTCTATTTACATGATATCTACTATCGTAGCAACACCCGGCAAGTACCAAGCCGGGCATAGAGGGCTGAAAATGACACGCTCGACGCAGAAGCGAATGGACAATGCTGCCGGCGGCGCGTTCCTGATTTTGGTGGGGATTCTTTTGGTTCCTTTTCTGGGACTGCTGGCGTGGCTCTGCCATTGGTTTTGAATGCGGATGGGTCGCACCGGACTGCCCTCGATAGCCTATGGTGATCAGGCCGCAGTTCCAGAATTAACTCGCAGCTTTCCTATTCACGTTAACGAGGGACTTTCGTTGCGCCGTCAAGTACGAGCGCTAATGTCCCCGCACCGGGCAATTTCCCCGCGTCCGGATCCAGCGTGGCAAAGCCGTCTGGCGATCATATTCCGCTTGGCGGCTTTGTTTCATTTTCGCCCCGAGGCCGCACCATGATTGCAGACAGTCACGATATTGATCAGTCTCGCAGTTTGCAGCCGGCCCCGGCCTGGGCCGAGGTTTGGCACATTTGGTCGATCATCGTTCCGCGCCGATCGATCACCGGTCGGCTCGTGTACGGGAGGGTCTGGCGACGCCGTGACGGGCGGCATTGGATCTACAAGAAATTCGTCGAGTATGCCGAATGACGTGCGCCCACCTTCAGCGCAAATAATTCGATTTCCCCAGATTTTCCGACGTATTTTTTGCCCTTTGAAAATGGGCACAACTCGCGATTCCGGGCAATAAATCTAATTCCCCTTTTATGGGATACGCAACGCGGGGAGCGCGCTAACCTCGCGAACACGGACTGACATCCCGCCGCGACCTGGGAAATCTTCCTCGGGGTGTTGCGCGAAGAATAGTTCCGCCCTTGGACACGGCTTCCGCCTCGTTTGAAGCATGCGTTGCGAACTTGCTTTTAAATTCGCCGTCCCGCTCCCAAGCAACCTCATACATTTTCATGGCTCGGCCCCGCTTCAGTTGGCGGCTGCGCTTTAGAAGCTGCGAGCCGGTCCAGCGCCAATCAAGCCCTTAAGGCGACTTCGCATATACTAGACGTCTACCGCATTACCAAAGGGAATTTGTGATGGGAGGCACCTCCAGCTCCACACAGCAATCTTCATCCTCGGTGGCGCCCTATAGCGCTGCGGCGGGGCCGATGAACGGCATTCTCGGCAGTCTCGGGAGCCTGTCGAGCAGCGCGGGCAGTCTCACGCCGACCGAATCCGGCGCGATCAACCAGGTGATCAGCAACTCGAACGGCACACCTGATTATTCGACCGCGATCAATTCAGGAACAGCCGGGCTGCTGAACGGCGGGGGCGCCAACGCCAACAACGGCGCGATCACGCAAAACCTCGCCAACTACACCAGCAACATCGGATCGACGGCGAACGGCTCGAATATCGGTGCCAACTCGGCACTGCAGTCGCAATTGAACGCCATCAATAC
>Ga0209483_1001170_pt1 | contig 20472 bp, 24 predicted proteins | sample NGEPerA_FD_184508 | JGI IMG/M metagenome (GOLD analysis project Ga0209483, IMG submission 184508) | Arctic peat soil microbial communities from the Barrow Environmental Observatory site, Barrow, Alaska, USA - NGEE PermafrostL2-A... | ecosystem: Environmental > Terrestrial > Soil > Wetlands >... | reverse complement strand
AGAATGTTATGTGGAGCGCCGATTTATGTGGAGCGAGTGAGGGAAAATAAAAGTATCGGCTCGCGCCCGATCATTGACTACAAGCCAGACGATCCAGGCAATGTTGGGCATCGCTGGCATCCTCCAGCATGGCATCGGCCATGAAGTCGATAATCTCATCATCGGACCGGGTGACTCGGTTGTCCTTCCGAATCGCTTCGATGAGGGCTGCTTCGTCGCCGATGCCAAAACTTCCCTCCAACCAAGCCTTAACAGCTTCGACCGGGGCAAGTTTCCTCAGAGATTCAAACCGTTTTTGATCAGGCACGGCATTAAGTTCCCATAAATTGCGGGGGCGGGCAAGCGCATCAATGAGAGGTCGTCCAACTGCATTTCGCCGGACGTTTGGATTGAGGGCTTCACATAACTACAGCTTCGCCAGCCATGAAAGCAGATGGTCGTCGTCTCGCCACGAACCGTCGCGCTTTCCCCGCTTTGGGATCAGTTTCTCCGCCGACCGGAGCGTCTTGCGTTTCATCTCCAGATCAATCTCGACATAGCCGTTGGTGGTTTCGATGGAAGCATGGCCCAGCCAGGATCGGATCATATTCAGGTCCACGTTGGACTGAAGCAGGTGCATCGCGGTGGTGTGACGCCAGGTATGGGGAGTGACTCGCCTGGTGAGCAGCGAGGGACAAGTTTTCGCTGCTTCAGCGACACGCTCGGCGATGATGTAGCGCACCCCAAAACGGGTGAGGCGGCTGCCTTCGCGGTTGACGAAAAGCGGTGTCGCGTCATCCAGACGGACGCCGCGTTTTTCTAAATACGCTTTGAGAGCGGTGACGGTTTCCGTCCAGAGCGGACAGGTGCGCTCTTTCCGCCCTTTGCCGTGGATGCGAACGGTGTGCGGACGGCTGAACCGCAGATGGTTCACGTCCAGTTCAACCAATTCCGACACGCGCATCCCGGTGTTGTAGAGCAAGCGCAGCAGGGCGTCATCACGCTGTCCCTGTATCGTCCGGCCATCAAGGGCGGCAAAGATTTTGAGCACTTCATCTTGTTCCAAGTATCCCGCGACACGGTGTGTTTGACGCTTAAACGGCACTGCCAGGATGGTCTGAGCCTGGGCAATGTGACGCGGGTCAATGCTGGCCAGGTAATTGAAAAAAGCATGGAGGGCGGCCAGCCGGGCATTACGAGTCGGGACGCTGTTTTTGCGGACTTGCTCCAGATGTTCGATGAAGGCGCGAACCGCATCGGCGGTCAGGTCTTCCAGAGTCAGGGCGGTGCAGGTTTTCCGATGCCGGCGGCAAACGAACTCCAGAAAGAGCTTCATGGCATCCCGGTAGGCCAGCACGGTGTGGCCGCTGAGGCCGCGCTGGGAAAGCAGGTGTTGGTCGAAGAACCCGCGCATGGGTGTGGCGATGTCAGTCTTTGTCATAAGTTTTCTTTCTGCGCAGCATCGGCACCGCGAAGTGAGAATGAAACCGCTGCCCCACGCCCTCCAGCAACTCTGCCGTGGCGTGAAGATAAACTTCGGTGCAGGTCACCGTGGAGTGTCCCAGGTAAGTTGATAACACCGGCAGCTTGGCAGCCAGGTTCGCTCCTTCCCGATACCAGGCCAGCAGGCGGTTGACAGCGAAGGAATGACGAAAGTCATGGATGCGCGGGCCACGATGCCCCGGTGGCTTGCGGATGCCGAGCTTGCGGATGATTTCCAGGAAGATGGTGGTGAACCCCGCCTCTCCGTAACGCCTGCCTCGGAGATTAACAAAGAGGGGTGAGTTGGCGGCGGTGGACATGCCAGCCATGGAGCGCTGATGCAGATAAACCCGGAGTTGCGTGGCAGCGGAGGAGGACAAAGGAACATTGCGAGTTTTTTTGAACTTGGTCTCGCGGATTAACAGCACGCACCGTTTGAGGTCAACGTCCGCCAGCGTCAGCTTCAATGCTTCGCCGATCCGCAAGCCGGTCGTGTAGAGCAATCCAACGAGATTGGATATGACGGTCGGTCGCAGACTCCCGCGTGGACCAATCCGCCGGGCGGCGGCCATGATTCGTTGCACTTCCTTCCGGGAGTATATATATGGCGCCGGACGGGTGCGGCGCGGCAAAAAGCTCCGGTGAACCACACAGGTTCGCGGATCGAAGTGGGCCAGATACCGGCAGAACTGGCGCAGCACCGAGATATGATTAATCCTGGTGCCGATGCTCAAGGATTCCAGACTCTTGATCCGGAGGTCGGCGATTTCGCGCGTGATGGTTTCTCCCGGCTGGAGTTCACTCAACAGAAAGCGGTCCAGGCCAATGAGGAGTTTCTGGCTGGAGACACCTCGCCGACCCGCCGCTTTGCGTGTTTCCAAAAAGCATTGGAGCCGGAAAGCCAATGGACTGCGAAAGAGGCACGTCGCCATAAGGTCATCCTTTCTCCGGCCAGGGCATGGCCGCATCGCGCAGGGTCTTCAAATCCGCCTTCGCATAGATGAACGTAGTGTCGATGTAACGATGGCCCAGCACGTCGGCGATGGCTTTGATCGGTGAGTCGTTCGCCAAGGCGCGAATCGCCCAGGAATGACGGAGCGTTCTGGAACCGCCGCCAGCCATGGTGACGCCGGCCTTGCGCATGTATTCTCGTACGAGGTGGGAGATTACAAGACTGTTGAGCGGACGAACTGGCGCTTTGACCGTGAGGAAAACTTCCCGGAACGGTGTTTTGTCAACCCGGTGTTGGAGATAACCGATGAGCGCGTCACCCACGGTGTCCATCAGCGGCAGCACCACCTCCTTGCCGCCTTTTTGGGCACGGATGCGGATTTGAGAACGCTGCCAATCCAGGTCGTCCAGCAACAGTTCGGCGACCGAAACACCCCGCAGGCCATAAGCCATCATCAGGACCATGATCGCGTAATCCCTGGCACCGGTCGGCGTGTTCTTGTCAATCACGCCCAGCACCCGTTCCAAAGCCGAGTCTTCCATCCCCTTGGGCAGTGAAGCGTGGCGATAACGCCGGACGGGAGGAATCAGGCCCGAAAAATCCATGCGCGTATGCTGGTGTGCGGCGCAGTATCGAAAAAACCTGCGGAGAGCCGCGGCCAAAGCGGAGAGATTTTCCGGGCTGTCTTTAAGGTGCTGGTTTACATAGCCCTCGACCGCCTCAGCCGACAAAGTTTTGAAGTGGTTGGGCGTGGCTTTCTGTCGCAGGGCTTCCAGGAATGAGCCGACCTGCGCACGGGCTCTCTGCATTGTGACCTTGGAAAACTCGCACTCCTCCTGGAGATGTCGGAGATAGGGCTCAAGCAGCCAACGGTATGCTGTTTTTACTGGCTTTGGCTTTGGCGGTTGAAGGACTTTGATTTGAATCAGATAATCCCATAAGCGGTTGAGTGCGTTCCGGGCGACATACCTTGGCGAATATAGGCAGGCGGTCCGGGTTTGAATCAAATAGAGTTCAAGGAAGGAATCTACGTCCGTCTGTGAGATTTTGCTGGCCTGCATGATCTTGTTTTCCATTAAGAAAGCGTTGAACTGGCAGCATTTTCCTAAAATCTCTGTGGCCGCATGGACGGAATATCGGCGATCCTTGAGATGGGCGGCGAAGCGGTCGAAATAGGGACCAATGGGGCCGCGCCGGAAATCGACCAGGGTTCGTTTTTCTCTGTACCAGAATTCGAGCATAAATTTTGCCGTATTTTTTGGTTGAAACCGGCGGAGCCAAGGTGAACGATTGGCAGTTTAAAGTTGGAGCTTCCAGATTTCCGTGATTGCGCGGCTCATGCCCAACGCGCAATACCCCCTGATGAAAAAAACCGCAGTGCTGCAAAAAGCACGGCGGTTATGTGAAGCGGAGAATTTCAAAACGGACAGTCGGGCGGCTCTGGTGCGGGCGGCTTCGTGTCGTTCACCATCAAGGCATCGGGGGAGCGCAATTCAATAACGCCAGGAGAAACGCATGTGACTTGGACACGATTTCCCGGACTGAACCCTGCTCGCTCAAGCCAGCGTCCCATGAGGCGAATCTTTGGCATTGTGACACCCTTCCAGAAGTCGCCATCGGCCTCAATCTTCAACGTGCGGACAGTCGGATCCGGCTCAATCCGCTGAGGCGATTTGCTTTCAAACATACGACTCCTTTGGCCGTGGAACCCGCGCTAACGTCAGCGCCGCCAATCGGTCACTGCACATAAATCGGCGCTCCACATAACACAATTTATGTGCTGCGACACATAAATTGTGCGCGATAATGATTGCGGCAGCACTTGCCATTATTGCCAACCTGAATATCTCCCTCGGATGACAAAGGATTGTATCCATCGTGCCAATGGACACCAGGTAGTGACCTTTTATGCGTCGGCGTGTGTTGAGGATGAAAACCACCAGACATTCACATTCAGGATTGAAGTAAGGATGAGTGGCGATATGCGCTTTCCAATAGGCGGCTGCGTGATCAGGCGTTTCACATTGTTGCATGGTGTCGGGAGTGGGACATTCCCTCAATGAAACGATTTTCCATTCCTGCGGTTGAGCCGGGAATTTTACCGGCTTGATGACTTGGTTGACGGGCTGCGGAGCGGTTGCGGGGCATCCAGTGGAGATGAGGTTTTCTGTTGTGTTCATGTTTTGCGTTTCGTTTTGAAGGAGCGGGACTGCTCTCTTCACCCGCCCGGAGAGAGCAGGCCCGCTCCTAACGAAACGCACCCGTCTGCACCTGCGCCGTCGGGCGGCGGAGCATCAGCAACTGAGTGACGGCGGGCGCAAAAATGTTGCGCCTGCCGGCGCGATGTTGCGCGGAGCAACCAGAGGCGCGGGCGCAGACGGGATGAACACGGCGGAAACCGCATCGGCGGATGCCTGAAAAGTGACGAGCGAGTCGGGACTCCGATTCTGCACCAGTTCTCAGAACACTGGAGGAAGTGTTAAAAAATGAACCCCGAATTTTTGACGGCAGAATGGCCTCATTTCAGAATCTCCCCCGTTTCAAGGGTGAGTCTGATGATCCAGCGGGTTGAGCGAAAACGAAATGGAAAGACGGTCGGTGCTGCTGGACGGAGCAGCGGACGGAACGAACGCATAGTCGTCACCGCCAAGCGCGACGGGAAGCGGCACGGACCGGCCGTGAACCAAACCGTCGCGTCGCGTGCGTTGGGTTGGCGGAGCGAAGTGAGCGCAGTCAACCGCACGCACGGGCCAGCGCGGCGTTAATACGGCAGTGAATCAGGTAATTTAGCAGTAAATTTGTTTAACCGCGAACTTTCCAAGCTTCGCGCAGCCAAGCATAAGGCGAGAGGCCGCCGTTAGGCGGCGTAGAAATATCACTGTATAATTAAAATTTCCGGGCGCAATCTGCCGACGAATTGATTAGGCAATCTTTGATCGAGCGAACCAGACACCATTGATTCCATTGCCACATGGCCGTCGCTGAAGGTGACGTTGGCTTTTTTAGCATGACGGAAATGGCCGTTAGGATAACTAACTGTATTATCGACATAATACCATTCTTCAAGCATCGGGTTGATGTGGGAAGCGGGTGCTTGAAAGTCGTTTACCTGGGCGGCGTCAGCAAACAAAGCCGTTTCTGTTGGTTGTTTGATTCGATTGCAATTTATCGGTGGCAGGCTGGAGCTGGTGGAGAGATAATTATTGTAACCGTAACTGAACACCACGTTGGTAGCTTTCAATTTGAATTGCGCCATCGTGGAGTCGAGTGCCGGGCAAAGCCGGACATCACTGCCATCGAGATAGGGAAATAATTTTCCAACCGACAAGTCAAACGGCCGCTGGCCTTCGGGTCCCGGTCCAATCCAGCCGAACCAATAAGTCTGCCCGCCGTTGGTCGAACCATATAAATAATTGAAACAATTCCCGGCGTTATCACTCCAGTATAACTGCGTGGCGACGCCAAGTTGGCGCAGGTTGCTCGTGCATTGGGCGCGCCATGCGGATGCTTTGGCTTTGGCCAGTGCCGGCAACAGCATCGCCGCAAGGATCGCGATGATGGCGATGACGACGAGCAGTTCAATCAATGTGAAGGCGCGACGCTTCATGGTTTTTCAGCGCGGACGGCTTCAACAGCTTTCGCCAAACACGCAGGGCACAGGCAATCCGCGCCGGGACCAGTTGACGGTGGGAGCGACGGAAAATCATCGCACCAGCAGCCGCCCATTTTGCACTCAAACGCTTGGCCGCATTCAGGACAAGTTTTGATTCGCGTTTTGGATGCACAGGAATTTGACGTTGAAATCGCGCGAAAGGCATTGTCCGGGCCGTCCCAGTCAAATAATTCCGGGTGAATCAAATGCGCGAGCAGTTCAACGCCATCCACGATGCGCGGGCCGGGCCGCGCGAAATAAGAATTTGCGTCCACGGCATAAACTCGTCCGTTGCGAACCGCCGGAAGCTCCGCCCAGCCCGGCTGCGATTCCAGATGTGAAACTTGTTCGAGCGCTTTCTCAAGATTGAATCCGCACGGCGAGAAAATCAGGATTTCAGGCGACCATTTCAAAACGTCCGTCCACTGGATGCGGACGGAATCTGTTCCCTTGCGCGCCAACTCGTCAATGCCGCCAGCGAGTTCAACCATTTCCGGCACCCAATGTCCGGCGCAATAAACTGGATCAGCCCATTCCATGCAGAACACACGCGGACGATGGAAAATGTTTTTGGTTCGCGCGGCGATTTTTTCCAAGCGCGCGCGCCGTTCAGTGATGAATGTTTCGGCTGCGTTTGACCGTCCAGTGGCCCGGCCTAACTCGCGGATATTTTCAAAGATTTCCGCCAGCGAGTGCGGCGTCATCCACAAAATCTCCGGCTTGGGCTGGAGCAATTTCAGCGCAACCGTCAAATCATTACCCGACGTGGCGCAGACCTGACACAAGTTTTGTGTCAGGATCAAATCCGGCTTTAGTTCGCACAAAAGATTTTCGTCCACTTGATAAAGGCTGCCGCCACTGCGGATGCGTTCGGCAACAGCAACGTCAATTTCGCGCAGGGTCATCTTTTCCAATGCGAGCGCAGGCCGGACAATGACGGGTTTCGTCTTTGCCGCTGACGGAGAATCACATTCATGCGAGACACCGACGAGCTGGTCGCCAAGACCCAGCGCATACACCATCTCGGTCGCGGCGGGCAGAAAGGAAACAATGCACGGGTGGTTCATGGGATTTGTTCAAAGGTTGTCTTGCATTCTGAAGCCGCCCGTCTTGCCTGCGCATCGGCGACGACCCGAATCTTTTCTGTGTCGGTCAAGAGTCTCCAGTTGGCGATTTCAGACAATGACCGATGGCAGCCGGTGCAGACAGTTTTGTCTTCCGACATCTGGCAAACGTCAATACATGGAGATTCGATGGTCATGGCGCAGCAAGTTCCAACTCGTGAATTTCCATGTAGGCCAGTAAATCTTTGGTGCGCTTTGAATGGGAGCGAATACGAATTGGACGCTTGAAGGACGGCCCGTCTGTGACGAGCGTGTGATACTCGCCTTCTTCGCCACAGAGATCAAGGCCGGTTCGGTCGCGAACGCTACGCAGATCGGCAATGGCGGCGTCATCCAACTCGCGGCCCACCCATCCCGCCGCGAGCCAGCGGGTGTTGACGCACGAGAAAATCACCTTGAATCCGTTGGCCAGTTGTTGTTGGAGCAAGGTGAGCCGGTCACGACCCCACAACGGCGTATGCACCTTCATTCCCACTGGGCGGCTGCGCTCACGAATCCAATTCGGACTTCCGTTCACTTCCGCGATGTCGCCGGTGATGACAGTGCAGATGCCCATTTCGTCTCGCAACCTGCCCAACGCGATTTCGTAACTTTTCTCGAACGGTTCGGTGATGGACAAAATATAATGCGGTAGTGCCAATGCTTGCGCCTGCATTTTGATGAAGCCCGGCGGATGCGCCAAAAACTTCGAAATCAACGGCGCGAACGTGACGAGGCAACGAACGTCATAACCGTCCCGCCCGGCTTCATAAAGTGCCAGTGAACAATCCTTGCCTCCAGTCCAGAGCATCGCTGCGCTTTGCATGAGATAGGTGATTGTTCTATGGAAGCATCAGGCGACACACGCTGCGGGTTCGCGCAAGCGGACAAAACGATTTTCCGCGAGGGCGAATCCGCCGAACAGCAGCGCGGAATAAAGCACGTTAGCCAGTAACATATTTTGGAAGAAGGGAATGGCGGCAACATAACAATCCACCAGTCCGGCGGTCGTTTTTGGATACAAATTGTCAATCGCCCAAACGCCAAAATTCGTCAGCACGAAAAATAATACCGCGCTCGCGATAGCCGCGAACGCAATGCGTTGAACCGAGCGACGGTGGCGCACCCAAAAACCAAGGCAGACCGTGAGCGCGAAGCTCCCATAAACCACCGGCGTGATCGCGTAAAATCCGAACACGAGGTCGCTCAAAAACAATCCGGCCAGCGGCACGAGGAACGCGGCGCGCTTGCTGGAAAATTGCGCGCCGCCAAAGAGCGCGATGGCGGCAATGGGCGTGAAGTTGGGTGGATGCGGAATCAATCGCGAGGCGGCAGCCGCCAGAATCATTACCGCAAGCATGGTGAATCGAGGTTTGATCATATTTTTTCTTTCTGGTTTGGTGGTTGGTTAATTTGTTTCAGTTTGTGTCGGGTAGCAAATCGCAAAACCAAAATCCTTTCGTGCGGCGCGGACTGGACGGGCAGACGTAGGATGAATTGGAATCGCTCGGATGCGTCACTTCGACCGGGCGATAAACTTTTTCACCGACCTTGAATCTCACCGACTGTTTGAAAACCGGCCCGGCGAAGGCGAAGGAATGGAACTCGCCGTTCTCGCCGCACACGTCAACTTCCGGCGGCAGCGACGCGATGAATTCCGCGTTAATGTTGCGACCCACGGCGTCTTCGCCAAGATACGCATCATTCACGCAGCAGATGACCGAGCCGAAGCCGAGCGAAATGAATTCGCCGATCAATTTGCGCGAATCAATTTTCCAAAGCGGGAAAATTCCGTGCAGGCCGACGCGCGCCAGATTTTCCTCGCGCCAGCGCTTGAGGTCTTCGAGAAAAATGTCGCCAAAGACGCAACCGGTGATGCCGCGCGCCTTGTGCGCCAGCAGGCACGCGGACATCTTTTCCTGATACTCCTCGTTGGAACTGCGCTGGCTGACGAAGACTTTCTCCAGCGGCAGGCCGATGGCTTTGGCCTGCGCGTCGAGCAATTCCAGCCGCACGCCGTGCATGGAGACGCGCTGGAAATGCTCGTTGCACGTCGTCAGCAGCGAGGCCACTTCGTAGCGGTCGTCCTGCAAAATCCGGTTCAGAGCGAGCGCGGAATCCTTGCCGCCGCTCCAGCAGAAAATAATTTTCTCTTTGACCATATTATGGGCGTCCGGCGCGAACTCGATAAAAGCCTTTGTCCGCAGGTGCGTTCGTGTCCGGTAAAAATAGATTTGTTCCGTTGCCGCTGGTGGCAGCGGAAACGTCAGTCCACGAAACAAAATTCGTCGTGCGTTCGAGCGTGTAGAGCCAGTTGCTCCGGCTGATGAATTGCGCCTGCCAGACGCCGTTGCTGAACGCGCCGGTCAGATTTTGCACCGGCGGCGGCGGCAGGGTGACGACAAAATTGTCCACCGATCCATGCGCTAGCAGGGAACCGGCATAGTTGACGCCGCTGTAATCATTTGTATCCTGTCCCGCTTGGCTGTAGCTGCTGATAGAAATGGCGTCCACACGAAAATCCGTGAAGTTGGTTCCCAAACTGGCTACGCAATTGGAAACGAACATCTCGTTATTGCGCGTTATGGTCATCACCAGATTGGAGTTGCTCGCCGTATAAGTCAGGTTCACCCGATAAATGTCGTTGGTCGTCAAACTGTCTGGATCATATCCGCCGGATGAATAATTAAAACCGGTCGAATCAATCATGACCGCCGTGAGTGATGGCCCGTATATCCACGCGCCACCGGGATCAGGAAAGAAGCTGAATTCAGCCAGGTCTTGGGCGCTATAACCCGTGCCGCGAAGGAAACCGGGCTGCGAAGCTTCCGCCAGATTGAGAAATCCCACTGACAGCGGAAACGTGCTGGGCATTTCTGGATCAAGACCGGCGACAAAATCATTCAAGCGCAGGTCAAACGCGACGCTGAAGTCGTCATCGCGGGCAAGAATCGTGCCGAGCGGATGATAAAAATAGCTGTTCGTTTGCGATGAATCCCAAGTGACATCAAGATTTTGGTTCGTGGAATCCCACTGGAACAAATTGGTGTCGCCGAAAACCTGCCAGCCGTCCTGCGACGGATTGTTGGTGAAATTTTCGGTGATGGTGGTCGCGTGAACGGTGGACAGGACGAACAGGCCGGCAAACGCCAGCGAACGGATTTTTTTCATTGCTGATCTTTCAATTTTGTTTCGCAAAAAAATGCGGAACAGTTTTGGTTGAGAGACCAGCGCGAAGTCTGAAAGCAAAAAACCTCCAGACTCCGGCAATACGGGGAATGAAGGCATCCTACGAATCCTGACGAAAAACAGTTCGTCAGGCTGGCCTCATCCTTCTCATTGACGGAGAAGTGACTCCGAAAAAATCGGAGTCCGACGAGCGCAATCAAACCGGTATCCTGACTTGGGCCTCAAACCTCACTCCCGCCTTCCCGAACTTTCGTTCAGTGGCATTGGGAGTTTGTAGCCGTTACAGTGGCGCAACCGTCCCGGATTCACACCGGGTTCCCTGACATTTGACTGCATTCAAAAGCGAACACTCGTTCGCTGATTTCAAAGAGCGAACAATTTTTATGACGCGAACGAGACTTTGGCAAGCAGATTCAGAGACAATTAAATTGCAGATTAAAATGCTCCAACCTTGGATTTACCCGCAGGCCGGTTTGAGCCGACAGTGGGTATAGCGAAAACGAAATGGAAAGACGGTCGGTGCTGCTGGACGGAGCAGCGGACGGGACGAACGCATAGTCGTCTCCGCCAAGCGCGACGGGAAGCGGCACGGATCGGCCGTGAACCGAACCGTCGCGGCGCGTGCGTTGGGTTGGCGGAGCGAAGTGAGCGCAGTCAACCGCACGCACGGGCCAGCGCGGTGTGAATACGGCAGTGAATCAGGCAACTTCGCGATGCTTTTAGTGCCAGTGAAAGTGCCAGTGAACGGGTGATGAATGAGTAATTGGTGAGTATTGGATGGTTTGTTGGTGCGTAATGACGGAGCTTGACAAAACGGCGGAAATCCTTGATTATAGGGATGTTCGATGCGCATGAGGCTGCATGCCTCTGGTGGCGAAGACGTTGCGGATGGGGGTTGGAACTGCGGAAAGCGGCCAAACCTGTCCAATTCCGACCCTCGCCTCCAGTCTAAACTGTTTGTGCGGCAAGGATTTGGAACACGCCAACCGGTGAGTGCCAGCAGAAGTGCCAGCAAAGTTTAACCCTGGCCTGCTCAAATTAACTCTCACCTGCTCCCTACCGGAGTCGAGATCAACCGTCGTAACATCATCGCTGTGAATAAAACAGCTATGAGACAACGATACCGGCTCTATCGCCGCAAAAACGGCGGACGCTATTACATTCACGACGACGCGACCGGCAAGCAGGACAGCTTGCACACCTCCGACCGCGCCACGGCGCTGCGCTTGTTCCATTCGCGCAACGAAGCGGAGCAGCAACCCGCCGTGAACCTGCAAATCGCCCGCGCCTATCTCGCCGCCAGCGACCCGCAGATTGCCACCCGCAACTGGCAATTCGTCATGGACGAGATGGTCAAACTCAAGAAAGGCGAGACCCAGCACCGCTGGCAGACCGCCATCAAGGACAAGGCGTTCAATTTGATTCGGCATCTGCCGATTTTGGAAACGAGGCCGGAAAACTATTTGCGCGTGCTCGAAACCGGAAAAGTCTCGACCAATGTTTATCTGCGGCGCATCCACAACTTCGCCCTGGACATGACGTGGCTGCCATGGCCGGTCATCGTGAAACGGCAGTGGCCAAAAGTTCAGTTTAAGGACAAACGCGCCATCACATGGGAGGAACACCAGGCCATCGTCACCCGCGAACTGAATCCTGAACGCAAAGCGTTCTATAAACTGGCATGGCATCTGGGCGCGTCGCAGTCCGATCTGGCGTGCCTCGAAGCTGAAAACATTGATTGGGAACACAATGTCATCAGTTTCGCGCGCAAGAAGACCGGCTCGATTGCCATCATGCGTTTCGATGACGAACTGGCGGGAATCCTCCGGGATTTGCCGGGGAGCGGTCCGCTCTTTCCGTATCTCCACACGGTTCGTTCCGGCGACCGGGCGACGGAATTCCATCAACGCTGCGTGGGCTTGGGCATCAATGGTGTCACCTTGCATTCATATCGATATGCGTGGGCGGAACGCGCCAAAAAAGCCGGTTATCCCGAACGGTTCGCGCAGGAGGCTCTGGGACATAACAGCAAGGCCATCCATCGCGCGTATGCGCGCCGGGCGCAGGTGGAACTGCCGCCCTTGAGCGAATTTGAACGGATGCGCACCAAGTTCGCGGAAATGTCCAAGACCTTTGAGCCAGTGATAGCCAAGGCATAACCGGAGGAAATCACATGAACTTGAATCCTGCCACAATGCTCGACACCGCGTTCCATTTTCTCGATTGGATCATCGCCGAATGGGGAGTTTATCTGTTTCTCGCGTTCGTCTGGCTATCCCTGATTCTGATTGCGTGGATATTCAGCGGCAGGTTGCGCCGGAAATTTCCCAATCAACCGCACGTCCACGCCGACATCGGCATCGTCATACAGCCACACACACCACCGCCACCACCAACCATCATCCAAGAATCCGATTTGTCGGATGAGGACATGGATTGGAAGAAACCATAGGAGGCGGGCGAATGGCGGTGTCGATGCACATGAGCTTGGCAACGGGACGAAACGACGGTAGATTAGCAGAGATGAATGAAGCGATTGACATCCGGTTGATTGAAGGCCGTCAACGCGTCGAAGACATGCGGCGGTTGGCGGCGGGCGAAGTCACGCCGGAACAATTGCAACGTGAAAACGCCATCGTTCAATCCGCCGCCGACATTCTGAAAGTGGATTTCTTACCGAAAGGAACTGACGAACAATGGGCGCGGATCATATCAGACCTCGAACGGGATTAGAGTCGTTTCAGGCTGTGCTGGCGCAGCGCGACGCTGAAGGCCAGCCGTTCATCATTGTGGGCGGGCAGGCCGCCAACATTTGGGCGGCTTACTACCTGCCCCGGGAAGCCCAGTTGCAGGCGCACTTTCCGTTCACCAGCAAAGATTTGGATTTGATTGGCACCAAGACCGATGCCGAACGAGTTGCGGCGGCAATCCATTGGCACGCGGGCGCGCCGCCGGTGGGAGGCGGGCCGGTGGAAGCGGTGTTGCATTCAGAACCGGAAGGAGCGGGGCTGAACGTTGAGTTTTTGCGTGAAATCAAGGGCGTTCCCCATGAAACGGTTTTGGCCTATGCACGCGAAAATCTGGTGCGCGTCGCGGGCGGGAGTGAACCGGTGCCGGTGCGGGTGCTCGACCCGGTGTTGTTGCTGGCCGGAAAAATCCGCAACGCGGTGGACATTGAGCAGCACCAGCCGGAGAAGCCGCGCCAGGACGTGAAGCATGTGGTGATGCTGGCCTTGTGCGTGCCGCACTTTTTGGAAGACATGCGGGCGCAGGCCGGGGAGCGCACCCGGCAACGGGAGGTCTGCGGCAAATATGTAACGATGCTGGCGTCGTTGAAGAACACCTATTCGGGCAGAAAATTTGAGGCGCAGCATCCAGGTATCATCCATTGGCCGGAATTGATACCGCCAACAATCCGGCAGATGCCGTTCGACTGGCAGATTCAAACCTCGTTGCGCCAGCTTGGCGGGGAGGGTCAATCGCGGGGCATGAGCGTTTAGCGCACTTGCCCATCTCATGCCGGCTGGCTCTGTCTTGCCCGCTTTCGCGCGTTCTTGCTGCGCCAGTGCCGGTGAATGGCCGCCGCCACTTTATCGAGCCATTCCGGGCTGGCGAATTTCTCAGCGAGCGCGTCACGCGAAAAATGTTTCACGCAATAGCGCCCCGGATGGCCGAGCGGCTTAAGCAGGCCCGACCGCACCAGTGGCGGGATGGTATGCGTGGCAACGCCCAGCGCTTCGGCCACTTTCTCCTTGGTCATGAAGACGGGAAATTTTTCCAGCGACTTTAATCTTAACGACGATTCGGGATTCATACATTTTCCTTGGTAAAGGCGATGGCGACGGCGGCAACATGGGTTTTGAACGTGGCGGCGTAGCGCCGGTCAGCCGACTTCACAAATTTCAATTCATACTTCTGGATCGCCCGTTCAACGGCCTTGAGTCCGCTCCCCAGCACCGCAACTTCGGCCACGGCAAAACAGAGCAACAGCTTTTCAGGCGGGGCATCCGGCTTGGTTTCCAACGCCGGATTGGAAATCATCTCTCCATACAGAAATTGCGCGTAAGGCAGTTGGTAACTCTTGCCGTCGTCGGCCACCACGTTCAAAGTGGCGACCGTCGAATCCGTGCCGTAAGAAGGATTGTCGCGCGGGTTAGACGCCGATTCGGTGGGTGGAGGTTCGCTGGTGTTCATAACGGGGTGTTTTCATTTGTGGGCTGCGCTTGTCAGATAAAATGGTTTGTTGCAGTCCGAGGCGCTGGCGGAACTGTTTCAGAAAGCGATGACCGCGCTGCAAAATGGTTTGGATGAATTTTCGGCTGTGAATGCGCGGGACAACTTCCACGGCAGCCAGACGCGTGCTGGAACGGGTGACGTGCGAGCGCAACATCTCGACATCATCAGTGAACACGCGGCACGCATCGCGCCCGCGCGAGATGCTGACGTAAAATTGTTGCTGATTGATCGCCGGCAGCGAACGGGACGATGCCACGACCAGCACCGCATCCACGGTCTTGCCCTGGGCGGCGTGCGACGTGACGGCGTAGCCATGCGTGAACGTGCGGTAGCTTTCAGGAATCACGCGGCCATCGGCCAGCATCACGGAATCTCCCTGAATCGCCTTCACTTCTACCAACTCGCCGTTCACGAATTTTTTCCGCCAGTTGGATTGCAACAGCAGCTTGTCACCAGCGGCCACTTTCAACTTCCGTTTCTCCCCTACATCAAACAAGGCGGCGTCTCGCCCCAAAGGGAAAATTCTTTCGGAACCGTCCGCGCGTCGGACTTTCAAGGCGTCATTTTCGACGGCGACCACTGCGACGGTTTCATCCTTGGCAAAACCAGCTTTTTGCCGGTGAAACCGAATCGCCACGCCGTGACGGTATTGCCGCGCATCCTGTTTCTGCGCTTCCGTCCACGACAGCGAATCAAAAACCTGAAATTCCTTTTCGTCACCCGCCAGCCGCCCGGACGTTTTCAACGCGGCGCGGACTTTTTCCGTCACCGCTTCAATTTCATTCCATGTCGGCGCCACCAGCAACACAGATCGATTTTGTGCCAATGCTTTTACATACGACTGGGCGGCTTCACTGTGCAATTTATCAACTGAAAATTCGGCGACTGCTCCCATGCGTTCCAGTTGGGCGAACGCTTCCCCCGTCCGCTTCTGCGCGGCCAGTTCAACGGCCCGGCGATATTCGACTTTGCGTTGCCGCCGAATCCGGGTCAGTTGTCCCGATTGAAAATCCGAATGGTTCTCCAAAATCCGCAACGCATCGCCACGCGCGACCGAAGCGTGCTGGCCGGTGTCGCCCGACAGCACAATGCGTGCGTCCCGCGCCAGACCAAACAGCCGCTTCAGGTCGTCAATGCCGACCGCCCCGGCTTCGTCCAGCACCACCAACTGACGGGCTGACAACGCCGGTTTCGTCAGCAATAGGCTTTGCAGTGTCACCGCTTCGAATCCCTCGTTGCGCAAAACTTCGGTTGCTGCCGCCGTCGGTGCGCAAAACAGCAATTCAACGCGGGCTTCCTTGCAGGCGGCGACCAGTTCACGCAACGCCGTGGTTTTGCCGCTGCCGGCCAGACCGCGCAGGCCGGTGATGCGGTCACTGGTGCGAAGCACATGATAAACGGCTCTCTGTTGATCTTCGCCGAGCCAGGCGGCAGGGCGATAGCCGGGATGCAACGGCGCAACCGCATCGCAACCCGCGTTGACCGTCTGAATCAAATCCAGTTCCGTTGCCAAAATCTGTCGCGTGGAAAATCCACGTTCCGTTTTCACCAGGTCCGACGAATACTTCACCGCCGTTTTCAGCTTCGGCAAATCCACTTCGCCCGGACGTTGCGACAGGGCCACGTTCAACAGTTCATGCTCCGGCACCATCGACTTGCGCTCGAACACGTGAGCGACGGCACGATTCAGGGTTTGATTTTCTGGTTCAAAGACACGGACTGGCCGGACGGGGTGGACTGACGAGCAGAGATTTTGCAGTGATTGTTGTTCCTCCGATGACAACTGCGCCAGTTGGCGTTCACGCACTTCCGCCGTCGAGATGCCTTTGGCTTTTTCCGCCCGGCTCTGATGCACCGCATGGGAAATGGCATTGTTGGAAAGTTTGCACCCCAGATTTTGTTCGAGTTCCTTTACCACTGCGTCACGCTGTTGCGCGCGTTTGGAAAATCGTTTCAACACCTCATCGCTGACGCCCTCAATTTGAAAGCCATGTTTGGACGGTTGAATCCGGTAGCCGATCTGTTGCACCCGTTTCGCTAGCTCGTTCCGATAAACCGCCGTGCCGAAACGGATGGCGTCATACATGCCGCCCGCTTGCAAGGCTTTCCAGGACCGTTCGCTGTCATCAAACGTGGCGTTGAACACCGTGAAATGTGTGTGTAACTGTGGGTCGAGCGCGCGGCTGCTCGTATGCGTGAACGCGGCGGCGGCGAGATTGCCGGTCGTCCGATCCTTTTGGCCGCCCTGTTTTCGCACTCGTGTTGCGGCAAAGGTTTCAAGTTCGTGGAACGCAATGCGCCTGGCCTCCTCATGCGCCGTCACCAGCCGTTCATCAGCCAGCGTCACCGCCAGGACCGAAACTGATTTCGGCGCGGAACAGGTGAAATCATAAAACACCCGCCGCTGGCCCTCCTTCAGTTGCCGCTGCGTCAGCCGTTCGCCGGTTTCAGGATTTTGATTTTCGCACAGCGCATGAAATTGTTCGCGGGTGACAGCGTTCTTCAATCCCAACCGTTCCGCGCCCGCGCCGATCCACTGGCCGGGACGGATTTCGCCCGCCGCGTAGTAATCATTCTGCGACAAGTGTTCGTCGAAGTAACTCTCGGCATCGCCCAGATTCTTATGCGCAACGGCAGTAAACATACTCAGTCAGCCTATCGAATTCCCGACTCCGGCAAGTGTGCGTCGCACGCAATCTGTATTTCCGTCAATTCAATCATGCCGGGCAGTTTGCCTGAATCGTTACCCGCGCGGATGTAGCTGATACATGAAATGCACTTGGCCGATGATTTTTTTCATCTGGCAATCAGCATGACCGATAAAACGCCCTCCTTTATGCAATCATTAGACAAAATGAAATCTCACTTGCTCGTCGAGAATCTGGCAGAAAAGCATTGATTTCATGGGTGATTGCCACTTTTCACCCGGTAGAACCACGAAGATGTTGCCACACTTCCCGCACCGCAATGATGCCGCCCGGTGCTTTGACTGGCCGGCTTTCCTGCGGGCACTCGGAAACCGGCCAGACAAAGCGCCGCAACCGAGAACCCATACGGTGACGCACTCAACGGGCGTTTCTGAAACCACGGTCCACTGCGCCATCGTCCGTTCACTTCACTCCCGACCGGCTCCGTTCCGCTTCGATTTCAGAAACGCCCGCTCAGTGCGAATGGCACCCAAGGAAGATAATGGTGGATCACTGGTAGGCAATGGCGCGAAGTGGCGCATCACCAATTTTAAGCAGGTCGCTCAGGCAATTGCTAAATGGAGATAGTGCATTGGCGCTTTGACTGGCCGGCTTTCCTGCGGGCACTCGGAAACCGGCCAGACAAATCGCCGCCATACAAACCTAGACGGCCACGCACTCAACGGACGTTCTAAAACCGCGCTCCACTCCGCCGTCGTTCGTTTATCCCACTCTCGACCTGTTCCGTTTCGCTGCCGGTTTCAGAACGCTCGTTCAGTGCTTCATATTTGAACGCCAGTGCGGCATTTTTAATACGTCCAGCCGAACGCGATTCTGGCGGCTTTCTGAAACTTGAAAGCCTTGATTTTTTCGAGACACCATCCCCTACCAAAATCGGTAGTGTAAAACGCAACCTGAAACCAGGCAACTAAAAGCGACAAAAAGCGACAACGCATTTGTCACTTTTCGTCGCATCCGCTCCTGACATTTCGTCGGCACTTGCCGCTTTTCGTCACTTGAATTCGTCGCCATTCGTCGCCCTTGGCTGCTACACGCGGCGTGATTTCATCTCACTTTAACTTTCACCTGCTCTCTTCCGCCGTTTTTCATTATCGGGCTATGCTGTCCGGCGATGACTGAAACGGCACATCAAAAACGCGGCGGCAAACCGTTCCATAGCATTTTGGAACCGCACTACGATTTCATCCGCGAGCTGCGCCAACGGCGCAAGACGTGGCAGGAAATCGCCGACTTGCTGTTGAGTGAAAAGGGCATCCGCGTCACGTTTCATGCTCCGTATCTATTTTACCGGCGCCGATTGAAACGGGCGACCAAACCTCATTGGGAAGATGCGGAAAATAATTCCGAATTCCAACCCGCCCGCCCCAACGCAGCGGCCAGCCGGCCGCAATCACGCCAATCGCCGTTGCCGAAACCAAGCCCTTTTACCCGTCCAAACATCGAAAAAATTAACACCGATCAAGAATTCACATGAATACCAACATCATCAAACGCATCCACATCAATCCACAATCCAAAGGCAGCCTCGGCAAAAGTTTCGAGGCCGAGTTCCGCACCGCCTGGCTGGATTATCACGGCATCGGCTGGAATGGCTCCGATCTCGATGACCGTCATCATTCGTTTGCCGACCGCCATCCCGGACAGGTGCAGTCTTACACGCTGGGCAATGACGACGACAGCAAATCCACCCTGCTGGGATTGTTTCGCAACGTGTCGCGCAGTGACGCGCCGGTTCACGTCATTGATTGCCGGGCGCAGGCCGACGGCCTCATCGTGCAGGCGCTGGAGTCATTGCAACTGCTCGAATCGCTCGCTACGCAGGGCATCCGGTTCACTTTTTTCCTGTTTCCCAGCGAGGACATCGAGAGCATGAACAATCTGCTCGACCTGTTTTACTTTGCCGGCGACCGCGTGGATTATGTGATCGTCCACAACCCGGCAAAAGTGAGGACGAACCTGTTCAAGAAATCCAACATCGAGGTCGAGTTGAAAAGGTTTGGCGCGAAGGAACTGACGTTGCCGGTGGTGACTTCCATCACGTTGCTGGCCATCAAACGCGCCGAGGCCAAGGCGGGCCGCAAGTTAAGTTTTGCGGAAGTGGCGACTCCAGGAGCAACGCATTTGGAATTGATGCTGGCCGGGGAAATGCAATGGGCGATGCAGCAGATGTTCCGGCAATACGACGCCATTGCCGATCTGCTGGTGCCAGAGCAACAGATGCCGGAGGTCGAATCGCAGCCAGAACCGGCGGCAAAACCGGCCCGTCCAAAACACCCGATGCTCAACCTGGGCGAATGAGTATGGATCTGGACAAAGATGATTTGGCGGCGCTGTGCGCCGGGTTGACGACGGATGAAGTGGACCGGGTTCACCGGCTATTGCACGAATGGAATGTCGGGCCGGACAGCAGTTTTCCGGTGCAACTGGCGTTGCTGACCAAAGCGCAATGGCGTATCGCGGCCAACCTGCCGCGCTTGATGAATGATGCCCGCAAATTGATCGAACTGCATCTGGCCGAATACCGGCACCAGAGTCAGGCGATGGCAGATGATTTTGCCGGCACGGTGGATGGCCAGAACAAGGAGTTGAAAAAAACAGTCGAAATTCACATTCAGGCAACCCGGCAGGCGGCGGAGCAAATCCAGGTGCAGCTTGCCGACGCGGAGGCGGTCGCAAGCCGGGTGAAGGTTTTGATGGAAAGTGCGGCGTCCGAATGGAGGGGTATCAAGGCCAGCACGACGGCTCAGTGCGAACGGTTGGAACAAGTCTCCAATGACTTGCAGGACCGGTTCGCGTGGCGGGTGATGCTTCGGTCGGTCGCTTGGTTTTTGCTGGCTCTCGGCTATGGAATTTGCATCGGCCATTATTGGATTCATTGAGTTTCGCTCATCGGCGCAGTCGCGCTGACAATGACGCGCGCCAATCCAGATTCAATTGTATGTCGCCGGTCGTCGCGTCAAGGTAGTCAGTCCTCATAGTCGGACTGCTCCACCGTTGACCCGCCGCCCGGCTCCGGGGCTTTTGCGTTTAGGATTTGGCGCGTGGAGAATTGCCTGCGACATGAATGGCCAGCCGCGCCGGACACCTTGAAAGTCATGTGTGCGAAAAACTTTTCAACGACGGCAAAACCCGGCATCATGCCTGAAGTTTCCGAAAACGATTGAGGATTGT
>Ga0209483_1001169_pt1 | contig 20479 bp, 18 predicted proteins | sample NGEPerA_FD_184508 | JGI IMG/M metagenome (GOLD analysis project Ga0209483, IMG submission 184508) | Arctic peat soil microbial communities from the Barrow Environmental Observatory site, Barrow, Alaska, USA - NGEE PermafrostL2-A... | ecosystem: Environmental > Terrestrial > Soil > Wetlands >... | reverse complement strand
TCGAGCGCGAGCGCGGCATCACCATCAAGGCGCAGACCGTCCGCCTCGCCTATACCGCGAAGAACGGCGAGAAATACGTACTGAATCTCATGGACACGCCGGGCCATGTCGACTTCGCCTATGAGGTAAGCCGCTCGCTTGCCGCCTGCGAAGGCTCGCTCCTGGTGGTGGATGCGAGCCAGGGCGTCGAGGCGCAGACCCTGGCGAACGTCTACCAGGCGATCGATGCCGGGCACGAGATCGTGCCGGTCCTGAACAAGATCGATCTGCCGGCGGCCGAGCCGCAGCGCGTGCGCGAGCAGATCGAGGAGGTCATCGGCCTCGACGCGTCCGGCGCCGTCGAGATCTCGGCCAAGACCGGCATCAACATCGAGGGCGTGCTCGAAGCGCTCGTCCTGCGCCTGCCGCCGCCGCAAGGCGATGCCGAGGCGCCGTTGAAGGCGCTGCTGGTCGACAGCTGGTACGACTCATATCTCGGCGTCGTCATCCTGGTGCGGGTCAAGGATGGCGTGCTGAAGCCCGGCCTCAAGATCCGCTTCATGGCGACCGGCGCCGCCCATCCCATCGAGCGCGTCGGCGTGTTCACGCCCAAGGCGACGCAGATGCCCGAGCTCGGCCCGGGCGAGATCGGCTTCATCACCGCCGGCATCAAGCAGGTCGCCGATTGCCGGGTCGGCGACACCATCACCGAGGATCGCCGCCCGGCGGCAGCACCGTTGCCCGGCTTCAAGCCGCTGCAGCCTGTCGTGTTCTGTGGCTTGTTCCCGACCGATTCCGCGCAATACGACCATCTGCGCGACAGCCTCTCGAAGCTGCGGCTCAACGATTCGAGCTTCGAATACGAGCCCGAAACCTCGGCCGCCTTGGGCTTCGGCTTCCGTTGCGGCTTCCTCGGCCTTCTGCATCTCGAGATCGTCGAGGAGCGGCTCGAGCGCGAATTCAACCTCGAGATGATCGCGACCGCGCCGTCGGTCGTCTATCACATCCATCTCACAAACGGCGAGACGATGTCGCTGCACAACCCGGTCGATATGCCCGACCCGGTCCGGATCGACCACATCGAGGAGCCGTGGATCAAGGCGACCATCCTGGTGCCCGACGAATATCTCGGCGGCGTGCTGAAGCTGTGCGAGGAGCGCCGCGGCGCGCAGCAGGACCTGACCTATGCCGGCCGCCGCGCCATGCTGGTCTATCGCCTGCCGTTGAGCGAGGTGGTGTTCGATTTCTACGATCGCCTGAAATCGACGTCGCGCGGCTATGCCAGCTTCGACTACCAGATCGACGGCTACGAGCCCGGCGATCTCGTGCTGATGAACATCCTGGTCAATGGCGAGCCGGTCGACGCGCTCGCCACCATGGTCCATCGCAGCCAGGCGGAACGGCGCGGCCGCGCGCTGTGCGAAAGATTGAAGGAGCTCATCCCGCGCCAGCTGTTCCTGATCGCCATCCAGGCGTCGGTCGGCGGCCGGGTCATCGCGCGCGAGACGGTGAAGGCGCTCAGGAAGGACGTCCTCGCCAAATGCTACGGCGGCGACATCAGCCGCAAGCGCAAGCTACTGGAAAAGCAGAAGGAAGGGCGCAAGCGCATGCGCCAGTTCGGCAAGGTGGAGATTCCGCAATCCGCCTTCATCGCCGCGCTCAAGATGGGCGACGAATAGCGGCTCAGCCGCGGCGCTTGCGGCAGCCCCAATAGAGCAGGATGCCCGGCAAGGCGAAGGCCGGCACCGCCCAGATGCGCAACAGGCTGACCAGCGGCGGGTTCCACAGCGTCGGCGGCAGGCTGCGCTCGACCACCACCAAGCTGGCGCGATTCAGGTAGATCCAGAGCTGGCCGAGCGAGGTGGGCGTGAAGCTGCCCTCGGCACGCCACGACAGAAGGTCATGGCCCAGGACGGCAAGCATGGCCAGCAGCAGCAATAGGCCGATCAGGCGGCCGATGAACCGGAAAAAACGCGCCATTCTGCGCCAAGCTCCCCGCAATCGGCCGGCGAAGACGGCGCATGGTGGGGCAGGCGGGCCGCCTTGGCAAGTCGGGTGCCGTAAACGGAGCCTTCACAGATTCAGGCGTAAAAAAGGCAGGTACGCCGCTCCGGGCGTTCGCTCATTTCGCTAAAATCATCGCCAAATGCCGCGCCCCACTGAAATCCGCCAAGCCGCCGAGCTGATGATCCGCCGTCACGGCACCTATGCCGCCGTGAAGGCCGGCTTTCGCGCCGGCTGCCTCATGGAAGACGGCGAGCCCGTCGCCGCCGCGATCTGGGTCCGCATCATCAACGAGATCAATGCCCTACGCGTGGAAACGCGCGCGGAAAACGCCCGCCCGCTCGAGCCGCGCGAAACCGCCGCCGACGCGCCGGAAGCGAACCACCGGGTCGCCTGAGCCCGCCTGAACGACCGCCTGGCCGACCCGGCTGGGCATCGGCGCCGCCGGCCATTGCACCTTTGCCACCGCCTCATTAACTTCGCGCCCGCGGAGGGGTGGCCGAGTGGTTTAAGGCGCCCGCTTGGAAAGCGTGTTTACGGGAAACCGTAACGTGGGTTCGAATCCCACCCCCTCCGCCAGCCGGCTTTCGTCGATGTTCGCGGGCGGCCGCGAACCCGACAAATATGCTAACGTCCGCCCGGACCCGCCCATGCCCGGCCTCAATCCCTCCGCCATTCGCCTGATGATCGGGACGCCCACCTCGGACGCCACCGTCACCACGGCCTATCTCCATTCCGTCGTCAAAAGCGCGGCGCTGTTCGGCAAGCTCGGCCTGCATTACAGCCTGATCACCGCCAGCGGCGCCGCGGTCGACATCGCCCGCAACCGCCTGGTCGCGCGTTTCATGTCGGAGCCCGACCTCACCCATTTGCTGTTCATCGACGAGGATCACGGTTGGGACGCCGGGCTGATCGTCAAGCTGCTCGAGGCCGACCGCGACGTCATCGGCATCGCCTATCGTCGCAAGCGCGACGCGCGCCATTGGGCGGTCAATCTCGGCACGCGGCCGGGCACGATGGAAAACGGCCTGCTCGAAGTCGCCGAGCTCGGCAGCGGCTTTCTGCTGATCCGGCGGGCGGCATTTGCGCGCATGTTTGCGTCGTATCCGGAGCTCAAGATCAATGACACGGCAGACGACGTCACGCCGGCGATGGCGCCGCACTACTATGCGTTGTTCCAGAACTGCCATATCGACGGCAATTACTACAGCGAGGACTACGCTTTCTGCGTGCGCTGGCGCAAGCTCGGCGGCCGTGTCTTCATCGATCCATCCTGCGGCATCAGCCATATTGGCGCGCACGACTATGCCGGCACGATCGCGCAGGATATCGTTCCCGCCGGAGACCAGGCGCGGTGAGCGATCCGCGCGTTGCCGTCATCACGCCCTATTATCGTGAGCCTGTCGAATTCCTGCGCGCAGCGCATGACAGCGTGCGGCGCCAGACCTATCCGACGACCCATTTCGTCGTCGCCGACGGTGCGCCGCGCGACGAGGTGCGCGGCTGGCCGGTCGAGCACATCGTGCTGCCGCGCAATCACGGCGATTTCGGCGATACGCCGCACGCCCTCGGCGCGATCTCGGCGCTGAGTCTCGGCTATGACGCGATCGCATTCCTCGATTCCGACAATTGGTATCTGCCCAACCACGTCGAGACGATGGTGGCGGCGCAGCGCCGGAGTGGCCATCCAGTGGTGCTGGCCGCGCGCAGCTTTCACCGTCTTGACGGCTCGCTCATGGCCGGGCTGCGGGACGAGGAGAATCACGCCGATACCAATTGCCTCTTCCTCTCCGGCGAGGCGGCGCGGCTGGTGCCGTTGCTGGCGATCAAGCCCAAGGCCTTTGCGGAGGTCGGCGACCGCATCTTCTGGCGCGCGCTGCGCCAGCGCGGCGTGCCCTTTATACGCGTGATGATTCCGACCGTCGCCTATCGTACGCCGTATAAGGCGCATTACCAGGCGATCGGCGAGACGCCGCCGCCCGGCGCCAAGGACACCGCCGGTGCCAAGTTCCGCGCCTGGATGGCCGCCGCGAGCGAAAGCGAGAAATCGTCGTGGAGCGCCTACCTCTTCGGCGCCCCCGATCGCTGGTAGACGCGGGCGCCGCCGGAAAAGCACGAAAAATATCGACCGATACGTGCCGAAAGCCGCCTGTGCGGCCGAAAAAATGCTATGTCACGCCCTCGTTTCCGCCGATCCGAGCACCATCTAAGAACCCCGCCCATGCTGAGCATCAACGACATCACCGTCCGCATCGCGGGCCGCGAAATCCTCGAACACGCCAGCGCCAATCTGCCGGCGGGACGGCGCATCGGCCTGGTCGGGCGCAACGGCGCCGGCAAATCGACGCTGCTCAAGGTGATCCTGGGCGAGCTCGGCACCGATGCCGGCGAGGTCGCGTGGCCGCGCGCCTGGAAGATCGGCGCGGTGGCACAGGAAGCCCCGGGCGGCCCGGACAGCCTGCTCGAGACGGTGCTGGCGGCGGACAAGGAGCGCACCGAGCTGTTGTTGGCCGCCGAGACGGAGACCGACGGCCACAAGCTCAGCGACATCTATGTGCGCCTCGAGGCCATCGACGCCTATGCGGCGCCGGCGCGCGCGGCGAGCATCCTGTCGGGCCTCAAATTCTCGGCCGAGGAGCAATTGCGGCCCTGCGCGGAATTCTCCGGCGGCTGGCGCATGCGCGTGGCGCTGGCGGCGATTCTCTTCGCCAATCCGGATCTCCTGCTGCTCGACGAGCCGACCAATTATCTCGACCTCGAAGGCGTGCTCTGGCTCGAGGATTTCCTACGCCGCTATCGCGGCACCGTTCTGATCGTCAGCCATGACCGCGATCTCCTGAACACGGCGGCCGAATTGATCCTGCATCTGGAGCACGGCCAGCTCACCCTTTACACCGGCAACTACGACACCTTCGTCAAGACGCGCGCGGCGAAACGCGCGCTCGACGCCGCCTTCGCCAAGAAGCAGGAGGCCGCGCGCAAGCACATCCAGGCCTTCATCGACCGCTTCCGCTACACCGCCTCGAAAGCGCGCCAGGCGCAAAGCCGCATCAAGATGCTGTCGCGCATGGAAAGCGTCGAGGTGCCGGTCGACGAGCATGTGGCGCCGATCCGCATCCCAGAGCCCATCGAGGCGAGCCCGCCGCTGATCACCATGCACAACGCGTCGGTCGGCTACGAGCCCGGCAAGCCGATCCTGTCGCATTTGTCGCTGCGCTTCGATCCGGACGACCGCATCGCGCTTCTGGGAAAGAACGGCAACGGCAAATCGACCTTCGCGAAACTGCTGGCGGCCAAGCTCAGCCCCATGGGCGGCGAGCTGGTCCGTGCGCGCAAGCTCGTGCCGGGCTACTTCGCGCAGCATCAGCTCGAGGAATTGAACGGCGATCTCACGCCGATCGAGACGCTGGCGGAAATGCGGCCAAAGCTGGCGATGCTGCAATTGCGCACGCAACTCGGCGGCTTCGGCTTCTCGGCGGCCAAGGCGACGACCAAGGTCGCCAGCCTGTCCGGCGGCGAACGCGCGCGGCTGATGCTGGCGCTGGCGACGCTCGACAAGCCGAACCTGCTGATTCTCGACGAGCCGACCAACCACCTCGACATCGATGCGCGGACCGAGCTTTTGAACGCACTCAACGATTTCGCCGGCGCGGTAATCCTGGTGAGCCACGATCGCCGCCTGCTCGAGGCGACGGCGGATCGGCTGATGCTCGTCGCCGACGGCCGCGTCGAGCCGTTCGACGGCGATCTGGACGATTATCGCCGCTTCCTTTTGTCGGGTGACAACACGCCGACGGCGCGCGCGGAAGCCAAAGCAAAATCGGGCCGCCCGGACACGGAAAAGCGGCGGCAATTGAAGCCGCTGAAGGATCGCGCGGACCAGGCCGAACGCGAGGTCGCGACCCTGGGCGAGGAAATAAAGGAGTTGGATGCCTCGCTGGCCCTCCCCAATTTCTTCGCGCGCGATCCGGGGAAAGCGGCGGAGCTTGCGAAGCGACGCGCCGCCGCCGCCCGGGCGCTGGCGCAAGCCGAGACGCGCTGGGTCGAGGCGCATGACGAATATGAGAGCGCGCTGGCCGATTGACGACCGGGTCGCACGCCGCCCGCCGTCAACGCGATGCGGTCTGCGGTGCCATTTGCCCGGCCGCCAGGAACCCCGACGGATCGACCGGGTGGCTCGCGACCAGAACTTCATAATGCAGATGCGGCCCGGTGCTGCGCCCGGTGCTGCCGAGCTCGCCGATGATTTGATGCGTCCCGACATGCTGCCCGGCGATCACCGCCAGGCGAGAGAGGTGGGCGTAGCGGGTGACGATGCCGTTGCCGTGGTTGATCTCGACGGTCCTGCCGTAGGCCTGCTTGGTGCCGGAGAAGATCACGGTCCCCGCGGCCGTGCCATAAACTGGTGCGCGAAACGACCCGCCCAGATCGATCCCTGAATGGAATTCAGCACGGCCGGTGAACGGATCGCGACGCCAGCCGAAGCCGCTGTCGATTTCTATGGCGGCGAGAGGCAGCGCGAGCGGCAGGGTCTTGAGCGCCGTCTGGAGCGAGGCCAGCCCGCAGGGATCGCGCGGTACGATGCGTTTCGTTGTCGCCAGCACCATCTCGCCATGGCCGGAAGGCCACAACGCATAGATGCAGCGCAGCGCCTGGTCGAATTTGATTCCGGCTTGTGGCGGCACGGGAGGGGTCGCCGCCGGCACGACCGTCGGTTGATCCAAATCGCTCACGGCGTCGGCTGCGGAGGCAACTGCGACCGGGGCCGTGGCCGGGGTTTTGGCCACCGGTTCCGGTGCCGTCTGAGCTGCGACGGGTTGAAGAATTGGCGGTGACTCGACGGGGTGGAAAACCAGCGTCGCGGGCGGCGGCGAAGGCGAGGCCGCATCGAAGGCGGCGGCCGGAGCCGCCTGCCGGGGCGCGGCCAGGAAATGCTGGCCGGCATAGGCACAGAGCGCGCACAGCACGAATCCGGTGGCGAACAGCGCGCGCGGCGAACCGCGCTGTGCAATGGCGTCCCCCTGGGCTCGCGCGGCGACACGCAAAGCCTGGATATCGAGATTGGACATGATCTTCAGCGCGCCTGTGTTTCCCGGTGGCCGGCGGCGGAAAAAGGGTCCGACCGACACCTGAAATCTAAGGGGTGCGCATTAGCAAGCCATTAACTCTCGTGGCGCCGAGGCTCGAATCCGCCTCAATTGGCCAGTAATTCGCGCTCGCGCGTCCCGGGGAACGCGATCGCCGACCTGGAAACGCCGCGTGGCGGCTACCGGACGATGACGACGCCCTGCATGCGCGGATGCAGCGTGCAGAAATAAGCGTAGGTCCCGGGCTCCTTGAAGACGAACGAGAACTTGTCATGGGTGTCGAGGGGCGGCGACTTGAAGAGTGGCTTGTCGCCCGACGCGGTGACGGTGTGTGGCTCGTCGTCCTCGTTGATCCACACCACTTCGGTGCCCGCTGAGACCGTAAGCGTCGCCGGGCCGAAGGCGAAGTTGTCGATCACCACCCGGTTGGGGCCGGGTGCTGCAATCGGCGTTGCGCCATGCGCCGCTCCGGGTTGATGCGCCATCGGCGCGGTGCTGACCGCATGAGCATGCGGCACCGGCGGACGCCAATAATTGCCGGCGGCGAAGGCGATCAGGATGGCGGCGGCCGCGGCCGCAATACGGGACAGTCGCGGCATGGCTCAGGCCAGGGTCCGGTCGGCGAGCACGGGGCTCTTGCCGCCGGCGCCATAGGCGATGGCGCGCACGCCGAGCATGGAGCGCAGTTGATCGGGCGGCACCTTGAGCGGCCCCGGGCCTTTGCCTTCGCCTGGCGCCGGCTGGGGATAGGCTGTCGATAGGGCGGTGTGGAAAGTGACGTTGCCCTCGACCTTCTGTAGCACTTGATGAATGTGGCCGTTGAGCACGGTGACCGAGCCGAAGCGCTTGAGATAGGCGAGCGCGTCGGCGGCGTCATCGGTGCCCCAGCCCCATTCGGGATAAGCCGGCCAGAGCGGCATGTGGGCGAAAACCACGATGGGTGTCGAAGCGCTTTTGCCCTTCAGATCCTTCTCGAGCCATTCGATCTGCTCGTCGCCGAGCTTGCCTTGGCCGCCCGGCTTCAGGCCGACGACGTTGATCAGCGCGACAAAATGCACGCCGCCCTGGTCGAAGCTGTACCAGCCGCCGGTCTTCACGCCCTTGGCGAAGCGGGCGAAGAACGGCTTGCCGTCATCGATCAGGGTGTCGTGCTCGCCGGGGATGTAATGGACCTTGAGCCGCGCGCCGCTCATCAGCTGCTCGGCGGCGTCGAATTCCTCGGGCTTGGACAGGTGACTCACGTCACCGGTGTGCATGATGAAGGCCGGCTTCTGCGGCAGCGCGGCGATGCGCTGGACCGCCGCGCTGAGCGTTCCGGCCGGGTCGGGATTGGCTTCGCCGTGGAAGCCGATATGGGTGTCGCTCAGCTGCACGAAGCTAAAGCCGCCCGGCGCTGCAGCGAGCGCCTCGCCGCCGAGGCGGAAGGCCTGCGGCACGCCGCCGACCATCGTCCACAGCGTGCCGGCGCCGGCCGCCGCCATGCATTGGAGCAGCCGGCGCCGCGACGGCGTTCCGGTCTCGCGGTCGGATTTACGCTCTGCCATCCTTGTCCTCCATTGCATTGCCGCTGGGTATGGGATGAAGATCGGCCGTCAGGCGCGTTTATTCGTCGTCCGGCCGGTAATTATTTCCGGCGGACCCGCGAATAAACCCGGGGCGGCGGCGATCATCTCCTGAATGAGCCTTTTATTCCTCGCCGGTGACGGGGCCGGCGACGGGTTATCGCGGCCTGTACGGGTCGTATATGATCGTGCGCACGGGCGGCTTTCCGGGCAGATTGCGGCGATGGCGGGAGGGAACGCGGAGCGTGATTTCGAGGCGGCGGTCCTGCCGCATCTCGATGCCGCCTATAACCTCGCGCGCTGGCTGATGCGCAACGCCGAGGACGCCGAGGATGTCATGCAGGACGCGGTCGTCCGCGCGCTGACATATTTCGCGGGCTTCCGCGGCGCCAATCCGCGCGGCTGGTTTTTGCAGATCGTGCGCAATGCGGCTTACGCGTCGATGAAGGTGAACCAGGGCGCCCGGTTGGTGCCGCTCGCCGCCGGCACCGATGACGAGTCGGGATTCGGGACGCTCGTGCCCGAATTGGCCGATGCGGGCGATGATCCTGAAAGCGCGCTCATGGAATCGCGCACGCGGCAAAACGTCGAGCGCCTGCTCGCGGCGCTGCCGCCCGAGCTGCGCGAGGCGATCGTGCTGCGCGAGCTCCAGGAGCTCTCTTATAAGGAGATATCCCAGATCACCGAAACGCCGATCGGGACCGTGATGTCGCGGCTCTGGCGCGCGCGGCGGCTTCTGTCCGAGATGGCGAAGGGCGAGGACGAGCGATGAGCGATAGCTGCGAAAATCTTCTTCTGGTCCAGGCCGAGTTTGACGGCGAGCTCGATGCCGCACAGTCGGCCGCGCTCGTTGCACATCGTGCCCAATGCCCGGTCTGCCGCAAGGCGGCGGCGAAGCTGCAGCAGCTGCGCACGGAGATTCGTCGCGCTGCGCCCTACCATCGCGTGCCGGCGGATCTGCGCGCTCGGCTGATGCGCGCGCGCCCGGCGCGGCGCGCGGCTTGGCGCGGCGCGGCGCTCTCCTTCGTTGCGGGTGCGGCGCTTGCCGCGTCGGTGATGCTGGTCATCCAGCCCGCCGTTTCGCCGCCGGGTCTGGCTGACGCCGTACTCGCGGGTCATCTGCGCTCGCTGCAGCCGGGCCATCTCGAGGACGTCGTATCGACGGATCAGCACAGTGTGAAGCCGTGGTTCGACGGCCGGCTCGATTTCGCGCCGCCGGTGAAGGATCTCGCCGCTCAGGGTTTTCCGCTCGAAGGGGGGCGGCTCGACTACATAGCCGAGCGGCCGGTGGCGGCACTGGTCTATGGCCATGCGCTCCACAAGATCAACCTCTTCGTCTGGCCGTCCGCGGAACCAGACCGCGCGGCCGAAGATCTGGCGCATAACGGCTACAATCTTGTTCACTGGCATGCGGGCGGCATGACATTTTGGGCCGTCTCCGACCTGGAAAAGGACGAACTCGATGTCTTCGCGCGGCAGTGGCTGCAGGTGCCGTGAGACCGGTTAAAGCCCGAGATAGGCCTTGCGGATATCCGGTCGCGCGGCGACTTCGCGCGCGGGCCCTTCGGCGAAGAGCTTGCCCTCGGCAATGACATAGGCGTAGTCGCTCAGGGCCAGCGCGAGATGGATGTTCTGCTCGACCAACAGGATGGTGAGCCCCGAATCTTTCAGCCGCTTCAGCGTGCCGAAAAGCTGCTGCACCACCACCGGCGCCAAACCAAGCGACAGCTCGTCGATCATCAGCACGTCGGGATCGGACATGAGCCCGCGCGCGATCGCCAGCATCTGCTGCTCGCCGCCCGAGAAGGTTCCCGCCTTCTGCCGCCGCCGCTCCTTCAAGCGCGGGAAGAGGGCGTAGACCTGCTCCAGCCGCTCGGCGAATTTGCGCGCCGCGCGCCTGGAAAAGGCTCCCATTTCGAGATTTTCCTCAACCGTCATCGCGGCGAAGAGCTGCCGCCCCTCGGGGACCAGAACCAGCCCGCGCGCCACCTTCTGATGCGGCGCCAGGTGTGTGACATCCATCCCCTCGAAGGTGATCCGGCCGCGCCAGGGCCGAATCTGGCCGACAATGGCGCCGAGCGTCGTCGTCTTGCCGGCACCGTTGGCGCCGATGATCGCGGTGAGACGGCCGCGCGGCACCTTCAGCGACACGCCCCATAGCACTTGCACTTCGCCATAGCCGGTTTCGAGATTCTCCACCGTGAGCAGGTTTTCGCTCACGGCCGCACCGCATCCCCGTCGCCGGTATGCAGCTTCGCAGCAAGCCCCGGATCGCCGAGATAGGCCTCGATGACCTTCTTGTCGTGGGCGACTTCCTGCGGCTTGCCCTCGGCCAGCTTCCGTCCCGAGTTCAAGACCACGATGCGATCCGACAGGCTCATGATCGCCTGCATCAAATGCTCGGTCATCAGGATCGCCACGCCGCGCTCGCGGATGCGGCGGAGGATCGCGATCATGCGCGCGACCTCGGCGGGGTTGAGCCCCGCCAGCACCTCGTCGAGCAACAGGAGCTTCGGCCGCGCGCACAGCGCTCGCGCCAGCTCGAGCCGCTTCTTGCCGGCGATGGTGAGTTGGCCGCCCGACAACTCGGCGCGGTCGGCGAGCTCGACCAGCTCCAGCACCTCGCGCGCCACGCCGCGCGCCGGCCCCAGCGGCAAATGCTCGAAGCCGAAGCAGGCGCCGACCGTGCAATTGTCGAGCACGGTCATGCCGGTCAGCGGCTGGACGATCTGGTGCGTGCGCGCGATGCCGTGGCGCACGACGCGATAGGGTCGCTCGCCCGTGATGTCTTGCCCCGCGAAGACGACGGTGCCGGTGTCGGGCGGATAGATACCGTTGATGAGATTGAAGACGGTCGACTTGCCGGCGCCGTTCGGGCCGATCAATCCCAGGATCTCGCCTTCGCCGACGGTGAAGCTCAGATCCTGCACCGCCTTCAATCCGCCGAAGCGGATGCTCAAGTTCCGGACTTCGAGCAGGGCGGTCATGGCAGGAACTTCCGTGTTTTCGGCCAGCGGCCATGGACCCAGCCCATCAGCCCGCCCGGCGCGAAGGTGACGATAAGCAGCAGCAGGCCGCCGGCGATGACGAGCTGGAAGTCGGCGAAGTTCTGCAGCACGAGCAGCCGGCCGCGCAATTCCTCATAGAGGAAGGCGCCGAGGGCCGCGCCCGTCACCGTGCCCTGGCCGCCGAGCATGAGCATGACGATGATCTCGACCGAGAATCCAAGGTCGAAGGCGTCGACCGGCTGGATGAAGGCGCTCTTGAAGAAGTAAAACGCGCCGGCCATTGCCGGCAGGAACGCCGAGACGGCATAGGCGGCCGCCTTATAGAACGGAGTCGGTACGCCGAGCACGGATGCTGCGTCCTCGTTCTGGCCGATGGCGAGCAATCCCAGGCCGAATTTCGATGCCTTGACGAAATAGCTCAACAGCAGCGACGCACCCATCACCGCGACCACCAGCAGATAGATTGTCCACAGCGCCTGACGCGGCCCACCCAGCGGCAGGTAAGAGTCGAGCGAGATGTAGATGCCGCTGGCGCCGCCCCACGGCGCGAAGTTCGAGACGAAGGCCTTGACCGCCTCGTTCACGCCGATGGTTGCGAGCGCAAAATAGGGCCCGCGCAGCCGCAGGATGCCGCGACCGAAAAGAAAGGCGAGCGCGCTGACGACGATGCCGGCCACCAGCGCCGCCGCCGGCAGCGACCAGCCCTCGACCGTGAGCCAAACGCCGATATAGCCGCCGAGCCCGAAGAACACGATGCTGCCGAAATTGACGTAGCCGGCATAGCCGGTCACCAGGTTCAGATTGCTGGCGAGGATGATGTAGATTGCCGCCAGGATCAGACTCTCGCGCAGCTGCACGTCGCCGTCCCACAGCGGCGCCATGAACAGCGCGGTGAAGACGACAATGATCCAGAAGAACGGCTGACGGAGCTGGTGCATCCGAAAGGCGCGCGGATTTCTGCCGACGACGGGCGAGGGAAGCGCGCTCACCGGCGGCGGAAGGTGAAGTTGAACAGGCCGCGGGGGAAGGCGATCAAGACGAAGATGAAGAGCACGAACTCGACCACTGTAGTCCAGCTCACGGGCATGAACGGCGTCGTCAGCCCTTCGACCAGGCCGAGCGCCACCCCGCCGAGCAGCGCGCCCGCCGGATTGCCGAGTCCGCCCAGCACGGTGACGACGAAGCTCTTGAGCTGATAGGAGCCGCCCGACAGCACCGTGAAGGGAAACATGGTGGCGATCAGCGCGCCAGAGACGAAGGCGAGCGCCACGCCCAGCCCGAAGGCCAGCGCCAGCACCTTGCTGGTGGGGATGCCGACCAGCTCCGCCGCTTCGCGATTGCCGGCGACGGCGCGGATCGCCTTGCCCATCTTGGTGTGTTGCAGCAGCAAATATAGCAGCGCAGCGATGAGGCAGGTCAGCGCCGCCGCCACCAGATGCGTGCCGGGAAAGGTATAGCCTTCGATGCTGATGCCCGGCACGTCGACCTGGACGTTGAACAGTACGGTGCCCCAGAGTGCGGTGCCGAGCCCGATCAGGATCATGTTGACGGCGAAGGTCGACAGCAGCCGCATCAGCGGCGCGCGGCCAATCACGCGGTGGACCGCGACCCAGTAGATTCCAATGCCGACGCCGAATCCCAGCACCAGGATCGGCGGCAGGGTGGCATAGGCCGGCACGCCCAGCGCCCGGCAGATCAGGAACACGGCGAACATGCCGGCGACGATGCTGGCGCCGTGAGCGAAGTTTATGACGTTCATCACGCCCCAGATCAGCGTCAGCCCCATCGCGGTCATGCCGTAGACCGAGCCGACGAGCAGACCGTCGATGATGGAAGCGAGGAGGCCAAACATGGCTGAAACGAAGAGGGGCGGCTTATGCCGCCCCTCCCGGATCGATGGTTAGTGGATCGGATAGAGCAGCGGCGATGTCGCGGCCGCGCTCGGCCACACCACTTGCTTGACGAGCTGCCCGCCCTTCATCTGCCACTGCGTCATCACCATCTGATGCGCAATCTGCAAGCCGTGGCTCTTCGGATCGGTCGAGAATTTGGTGGCGCCGAACAGCGTCGTGACGTTCGTCTTGTTCAGCGCCTCGGCGACCTTGGCGGGGTCGATCGAATTGGCTTGTTCGATGGCGTGCTGGAAGATCAACCCGCCGGCGTAGCCTCCCGCCGAATGATAGTCCGACGGTGTGTTGTATTTGTCCTGGAAGCGCTTGGCAAAAACCGCCGAGGTCGGTCCGAAATCCGGCTTATAGGTCACCTGCGGCGCCCATTGCGACGGCACCGAAACGCCGAGCGCCGCCGGGCCGAGGGTGGCGAACTGGCCGCTGTCGGGCGCTACGAGCAGCGTGATCCATTTCAGGCCCGCCTTCTGATCGTAAATCTGCCGCGTCAGCGTGGCGCCGTCGGGATAGTGGCCGCCGCCCAGCAGCGCGTCCGGCTTGGCCGAGACGATCTTGTTGATGATGGCGCTGAAATCGGCCTGGTCGGGCGGATAGGATTCGTCGAGCACGATCTTGAGGCCGCGCTCCTTTGCCTGATCGCGCGTGGCATTGGCCACCGCCTTGGAGAAGGGATCGTCGGAATAAACCAGCGCGATCGTGGCACCGGGCTTCTTCTGCTTGACGGCGTCGAGCGCGCCGGTCAGGTAGTTGTCGGCTGGCGTATAGGTCTGGAACAGATATTTGTTGCCGAGCTGATAGGTCTTCGCCTCGGCGCCGCCGATGCTCATCATGAGCGCGCCGTATTGCTCGGAGATGATCGCCGCCGTCGCCACCAGACCCGAGGAATAGGGGCTGAAGAGGAACTGCGCCTTATCCTGGACGATGAGCCGCGTATAGAGCTGCTGGACGTGCGAGCCCTGCGATTGGTCGTCGTAGGTGACAAACTGGACCTGGTATCGCTTGCCGCCGGCCTTGATGCCGCCCGCCGCGTTGACGTCATCGCGCCACATCTCGAAGCCGCGCAGCTGCGCCAGGGAATCGACGTTTAGCGCGCCGGTCTGTGACACCGTGAAGCCGATGGTGAGCGTGTCGGCCGCGCGGGCGGTGCCGATCGCGAAAATCATGGCTGCAGCGAGCAATGCCGCGGCGGCGATACGAAGCGGTCGTTTCATCGAATCCTCCCCTCGATTGGCGACGGCGCGGGATCCGGCCGCCGGCACGGCAAACGCCTTGTTTCTAATCAGGAAATAGCGCGCATCATGGCCATCGCGCCCATCTTTCGCATGGGCGGGGTTCCTGTCAATGACGGGTTCGCCGGTTGCGGCCGGCCGGCGGCGGTGCCGGCCGGCGGTTCCGATGTTGGTGGTCGCGTATTCGGTATGGCGCGGCCATAATGCGGCGGCGGCAATGCGTGCACTACCAGAGAGCGATGCGGTGTCGAGCGTGCATGACATTGTGAGCGGTACGACCGCAGGCACGGCAACCGCCGAGGCGGCAACTCGCGCGGCTCTCGATGTCGTCGCGGCGTGCGACCAGGATATCGGCGCCTGGGCCTATCTCGACGCCGAGCGCGCGCTGGCCGAGGCGCGGCTGCGCGATCGCGCCGCCGTCAAGGGCGCGCTGCACGGCCTGCCGGTCGGCATCAAGGACGTGCTCGATACCGCCGACCTGCCGACCGCCTATGGCACGCCGATCTATGCCGGGCATCGACCGGATGCCGATGCGGTTTGCGTGGCGCTGTTGCGCGCGGCGGGCGCGGTGGTGCTCGGCAAGACGGTGACGACCGAGCTCGCCATGTCGCATCCCGGCAAGACGCGCAATCCGCTTAACCCGGCGCATACGCCGGGCGGCTCGTCCTCGGGCTCGGCGGCGGCGGTGGCCTCCGGCATGGTACCGGTGGCGCTCGGCACGCAGACGCTGGGCTCGGTGCTGCGGCCCGCTTCCTATTGCGGCATCGTCGGCTTCAAGCCGAGCTACGGCACCATCAACCGCGGCGGCATGAAGCTCGCCTCCGAATCGGTCGACACCATCGGCATCTTCGCGCGCGCGGTGGACGATCTGCCGCCGGTGCTGGCGGCGCTCGCCGCGGCGCCGGCCGATACCTTCGTCGCCACGGTCGACCGTCCGCGTATCGGCATCTTCCGCGGCATCGAATGGGACAAGGCTTCGCCGGCCGCGATTGCCGCGCTCGACGACGCGGCGAAGCGTCTCGCCAAGGCGGGCGCCGCCGTGACCGAGATCGCCGTGCCGGTGCTCCTCAAGGAGACCCATGAGGTCTCGCGCATCGTCACCGGCTACGATCTGGCGCGCGCCTATTCCTTCGAGTGGTTCAACCATCGCGCTCAGCTCAGTCCGGCGCTCGCCGCCAATATCCAGGCCGGGCTTGCCGTTCCGCTCGCCGAATACCGCGCGGCGCAGGCCAAGGCCGCGGCGGCGCGTGCCTCCCTCGACCAGGATTTCGTCGCCAACGATCTATGGCTGACGCTGAGCGCCGCGGACGAGGCGCCGCTCGGCCTCGACGCCACCGGCGACCCGCTGTTCAACCGCCTATGGACGCTGCTTCATGTGCCGGCGCTGAGTCTGCCTTACGGCAAGGGCGCCCGCGGTCTGCCCCTCGGCCTGCAACTGATCGGCGCGCCGTGCGGCGATGCGCGGCTGCTTGCGGCCGCGCGCTGGATCGAGCGCGCGCTGCGCTAGGCCTTCAGGCGCGGCGCCGGGCTTTGGCGCGAGGAGCGGCGCGCTTCGGCATCCGCTTGGCGCGCGTGCTTTTCTGCCACAGCTCGTTGCTGGCCAGGCGCGCACCTGCCGCCAGTGCTTCGAGCTTCGCCCACATGATCGACGGATGGACGCGGCGATAGAACGGTCCCTGGGCAAATCCGCAATCGGTGCTGGCGACGACGTTCTCGCGCCCGACCAACTTGGCGAGCCGCACGATGCGCTCGGCGACCAGCGCCGGATGTTCGACGACGTTGGTGGCATGGCTGATGACGCCCGGCACCAGTACCTTGCCCTTGGGCAGCTTGACGTCTTCCCAGACGCGCCATTCATGCTCGTGGCGCGGATTGGCGCCTTCGATGACATAGGCGCCGGCGCGCACCTTGAGGACCAGCTTGACGATGTCCGCCAGCGGCACGTCGCTGGTATGCGGGCCGGGCCAGCTGCCCCAGCAAACGTGGTAGCGCACGCGGTCCTCGGGAATCCCCTTGAGCGAATGGTTGATCGCCTCGACTTGGCGCTCGAGCCATTTGCGGTATTCCTTGAAGCTGGCGGGCGGCACCATTCGGTCGTAAGTGACGGCGGCGCGGGCGTCGTCGAGCTGAACGAGAAATCCGGCATCGACGATGATCTTGTATTCGGTGCGCATCGCCTCGGCGACGCCGAACAGCAATTCGTCGTCGTTCTTGTAGTATTCGTTCTTCTTGTCGGGCACCACGCTCGACGGCGCCGCCACCGGCAGGAATCCCTCCACGACCGTGACGCCTTTCAGCGCCGCCTTGAAATCGTCGATGTCGCGCTGCAACGCCTTCTGGCCGGTGTAGCGCAACGGCGCCACGACCACCGAATCCGCCGTGGTCGCGCCGTCGTCCTTGGCGTCCATCTCGCGGTAGAAATCCGCGAAGCGCGCGCGGTCGGCGCCGCGCGCGAACGGGTTGCCGCCGGAAAAGGGCCGCCGCTCGAAGCCGGCGAGCCGCTCCAGCGCGTATTGCGACCAGCTGATCGCCTTGCCGAATTCGCCGTCGCTCACCACGTCGATGCCGGCCTCGGCCTGCTGGCGCACGATCGTGGCAACCGAATTCTTGAGGCACTCGGCGAAGGCCGCCTCGTCATAGGGCTTGCCGCTCTGCTTGGCGCGCAGGAATTCCTGCAGCTCGGGCGGCCGGATCAGGCTGCCGACATGGGTGGTGAGAATGCGGTCGACGCTTCGCTTCATGCCATGCTCCCAAAGGCCCATTTTCTTCCCGCGGGCGTTTCTCGGCCCTTTTTGCTAGCCTTTGCGGCATACGGCAAGGTCGATCATTGCCGAAACACGAGGGAGGAAGTGGGATGAAGCCCATGGGGCGTATCGTTTTTGCCTGCCTGGCTGCGTTGCCGCTGCTGGCCATGGGTGCCGCCCAAGCGGCGGAACCGCTCAAGCTCCGCATCGGCTGGGTGGTGGTGCCGGCCTCGCTCGAGCCGATCATGTTCGCCAAGGAGGGCATCGCCGTCCATAACGGCAAGAGCTACGCCCTGGAGCCGATCCATTTCGCCGGCACGACGCAGCAGCTGCAGGCGCTCGGAACGGGCGATCTCGATCTCGCCAATTTGGCCTATTCGGCCATCGGCGTCGCCATCCAGAACGCCAACATGCAGGATCTGCGCGTCATCTTCGACGGCGTGCAGGACGGCGCGCATGGCTACTACAGCAACGAGTTCATGGTGCTAAAGGATAGCCCGATCCAGAAGATCGAGGATCTGAAGGGCAAGGTGCTGGCGACCAACGCCATCGGCACTGCGGTTGACATCGGCATGAAAGCGCTGGCGCGCCGGCACGGGCTCGAGGACAAGCGCGACTTCTCCGTGGTCGAAATCGGCTTCCCCAACATGAAGTCGGTGCTGCTCGAGCATAAGGCGGACATCGCCACCTTCGTGCCGCCTTTCGCCTACGATCCGGAACTCCGCGACAAGGCACGGACGCTTTTCACCATGCATGACGCCATGGGCACGACGCAGCTCACCGCGCTCACCGCGCGCACCGGCTTCATCAAGCAGCACCGGGCGGCGGTCGTCGACTACCTGGAAGACGCGATCCGCGCGATCCACTGGTATACCGATCCCAAGAACCACGACGAGGCGGTCAAGATCGTCGCGGATTTCATGAAGCGTCCGCCGGCGTTGTTCGAGAAATGGCTTTTCACCAAGGGCGATGACTATCGCGGTCCGAATGGCGTGCCGGATCTCGCCGCTTTGCAGCGCAACCTCGATACCGAGGTCCAGCTTGGACTGCTCAAGCAGAAGATCGACGTCAACAAATACGCCGATCTGAGCATGGTGAAGGCCGCGGGTCAGCGCATGAAGTGACGGCGCCGTCGCGGCTCGACCCGGGCAATAAGCGGCGACAGCTCTTCGGCGAGCTCCGCCGGCGGCGGTGCGGCCTCGCTCGTATCGCCTAGAGCTGTGTTACGCGCACGGTGAGGACGGCGGCGCGCCCCTCCTTGAGCGCCGCGAGGCAGCGGTCGATCGCCGGGGGCAGCTCGTCCGCGGCGGCCGCGTATTCGCCATGTGCGCCGAATGCCATCGCCACCTGCTCGAAGCGGCGGATTTCGCCCTGCCGGCCGCTATGCAGCCGGGCCTGAAAGGAATCGGCTTCCGCGGCAATCCCCGTGGGAAAGACGCGCAGGACCGACGCCTTGACCGCGCGCCAGCCGCCATTGTCGAGCACGACGGTGAAGATCGGCAGCTGGAATTGCTGCGCTACCGCATAGACCGCGTCGGGATTCGAGAAGTGATAGACGCCGTCGCCGGCGATCTGCACGACCCGCTTGCCCGGTTCGGCCAATTTGATGCCGAGCGCCATGCCGCCGCTGCCGCCAAGGCCGCCGCCGCCATGCGCGAAATAGGTGCCCGGCTTGGTGCGGGGCAATTGGCCCAGCACGGCGGGGGCGTTGGTCACCGCCTCGTTGACGATGATGTCGTCGGCGGTGAGCTTGCCGTTGAGCACGGCGCAGGCATGCTCGACCGACATGGCGCCGTCGCGCTTCGCCGCCGCTTCAGCCAGGTTCTTGCGGCGGGTTTCGCGCGAAGAGGCCCAGGACGCGATCCGTTCCTTAACGCGCGCGCGGAACTTGTCGTCGGCGCGGCGGCGGACCGATTCCAGCACTTGGCGCAGCACCGTGCCGGCATCGGCCTGCACGCGCAGATCGGTGGCAAAGCCCCACATCGGGATTTCGGACTTCATCGGATCGACGTCGATCTGGATCCAGCGGACCGCGTTCGCCTTGGGCTGGTCGCTTGGAATCCAGGGCACGTCGATATCGAGCAGCAACCCGAGATCGGCGCCGTCGAGCAGCGCGCCCGGGTTGAGTCCGGCATAGCACGGCGAATCATGCGGGATATTGACGGTGATGGGCGCATTCTCGGCGACGCGGATGCCGCATTCGCGTGCGAGCTCGTCGAGTGCCGCGACCGCGTCGGGCTTGCGGCCGAGATAGGCCGTCACCGCGATCGGGTTCTTGGCCGCCATCAGCTCGCCGGCGATGCGGTCGGCGGTCGCCGGATCGACGCCGCCGAGATGCGCCGGGCCGTATTTCGCGTCGGAGTAGGAGTGAATCGAATCGGCGTCGATTGGCTGCGCCAGGATTTCGCGCGGCAGCGCCAGATAGACCGGTCCCGGCGGATCGCTCTGCATCATCGAATGGGCGCGGCGCAGAACTTCCTTCGCCACCACCGCCGAGGGCAGCGTGTATTCCCATTTGACGAAATTCCGCACGATGGCGGCCATGTCGTAAGGATCCTGCACGAAATGGACATAGGTATCGCGCCCGCCGGTCATCTCGCCGTGCATGCTGAAGGGCGCCCGCCCGGCCATGACCAGGACCGGGATGCGCGAGCGGAAAAGATTGTGGATCGCCATGCACGCATTCGCCGTGCCGGCGTCGACATGGACCAGCACCGCCTGACCTCTGCCGGTCGCCATGGCATAGCCGCCGGCCATGTGCACGGCGACGTTCTCATGCGGGCAGATAATGACGGGCGGCCGCTTGCGGTTCGAGCGGTCCCACCGCGCCCACTCCTCGATGATCGGCGCGTGATCGGTGCCGAGATTGGCGAAGAGATAGTCGACCCCGATCTCGCTCAGGCCTTCGAGAAAGGCGGTGGCGCCCGTGACCATTGTGCTGGCCTCGTCCTTCATTCTC
>Ga0209483_1001168_pt1 | contig 20483 bp, 20 predicted proteins | sample NGEPerA_FD_184508 | JGI IMG/M metagenome (GOLD analysis project Ga0209483, IMG submission 184508) | Arctic peat soil microbial communities from the Barrow Environmental Observatory site, Barrow, Alaska, USA - NGEE PermafrostL2-A... | ecosystem: Environmental > Terrestrial > Soil > Wetlands >... | reverse complement strand
GGTGATACGAATATCGCGCCCGTTGACGGCCACCGGCCCACTGAACAGCGTCGTCAGCTGCTCGTTAAGCACTCTGAGTGCATGATCTGACAGACCGGATTGGGTCACTACGGCCGCGAAGGTCCCCCCCCCGAGGTTTGCCAGCTGATCGGTATTGTCGAAATGGCGTTTTAGGCGGTCAGCAACGCACTCCAGAAGCCGGTCCCCTACGTGTCGGCCAAATGAGTCATTGATAATGCATAGCCTCTGAATATCCAACGCTATAACCGTCAGGACCGACTGAGACTGCAACGGCTGTGTCAACAGACGCGCGAGGCGCTCACAAAAGAGCGAGCGCTTGGCGAGACCGGTCAGCGGATCGAAGTACGACAGAAACTCCACGGCATCGTGCTTTTGCAGGAATTGCAGCGCGAATGATAGGTTGGCGGTGATTTCCTGCAACATCAGAAGTTCCTCACCGTCGAGCGAACTTTCTTCCGTCGTCCCCAGCGTAAAGGCACCTACGGCGGTGCCATCGATCAGAAGCGGCAGCGAGGCCAGAGAACGTATTCCCTCGGCCGTTAGTCGTTCGCGGTCATGGGCCGGCACCTGCAGTTCCGTCAGATCATGGCAAACGCACACTTCGGCGGTGCGTATGGCACGTCCGGTGACGCTGGTATCTGTCGCCTCAGATTCGGCAATGTTGATCGCCAGCGTGTTCATCTGTTTGGCTTCCGGCCCCGTCCAGGCGACCGCCCTGGCGGTGCGCGCACCGGGCTCCATCATGACGATGATCGCTCGGGCATAGCCACCCACACGATGAGCGATGCGGCAGGCTTCCACGAACAGCTCCGTGCGGGAGCGAATGCGCACCACTGCGGCATTGACCGCCGAAAGCATTTGTGTGATTCGGGTCAGACGCAGCACCCGGTCCTCAGCGCTGCGCCGCGCACGGCGGGCAACCGCGTCGTCCAGTGCTCGGGTCACGGCTGGCATGAGCCGCTCAAGGTTGGTTTTTAGTACATAGTCGATGGCGCCGTTCTTCAACGCCTGAATGGCGCGCTCTTCGCCGATCGTGCCCGAGAGAAAGATAAACGGAATATGCGGCGCATCGGCCACGGTCCTGGCCAGTGCGGATAAGCCATCGAAATGTGGCAGTGCAAAATCCGACAGGATGAGATCGGGCTTGAACTCGCGCAACGCCTGCCGAAACTGCGCTTCGGTCTCCACCCGCTGCCAGGTGCACGACAGGCCCGCCTTCTTCAGGCGCCTGACAGCAATTTCCGCCTCGCTCGCCACATCCTCGACGATGAGCAGGCGTACAGGGGTGTTTTCGGGTGTGGGCACGAGCGTTCGTTCTTCGTGAATCAGCTTGGCGGCCGATTCATGATCAACCAGTAGTAGCCCAGACAGGCGATCTCTTCGAAGATCTTTGACGATTCCACAGGCTTGACGATGTAGCTGTTGACTCCCAGGGCATAGCTGCGCACCACGTCGGACTCTTCCGAGCTTGATGTGAGAATGACCACAGGAAGGGTCTGGAGCGCTGGCGTTCCGCGAATATCGCGCAGCACCTCGATGCCATCGACTTTGGGCATCTTCAGATCCAGCAGCACCAGGCGCGGCCTGGCGCACGCACGACTGGCAAAGCGGCCGCGCGAATGCAGGAACTCAAGCGCTTCCTCGCCATCTTTCACCCACAACAGAGGATTGGCGATGTTCGCCTTCTTCAACGCCCGCTGGGTGACCTCAGCGTCGGTCGGGGAGTCCTCGGCCAATAGAATCTCGACTGTTTCGACGTCGCTCATGCAATTTCCGCCCGTGGAAGAGTAAAGAAGAATTTCGCTCCGTGGTCAGGCTCACTTTGCCCCCAGACACGGCCCCCATGGCGGCTGATGACCCGTTGAACAATCGCCAGTCCGACACCGGATCCCGGAAACTCCTCACTGCCGTGCAGGCGCTGGAATACCCGGAACAGCTTGTCCACATAGCGCATGTCAAAGCCGGCGCCGTTGTCCTTGACGAAATACACCACCTCGGATCCCTGAACCGAGCCGCCAATTTCGATCCGCGGCCCTGTCGTCTTGCTCGAGTACTTGACCGCGTTGTCGATGAGGTTGACCCATACGTGGTGCAGCAGTGCCGCATCACCCCGTGCAGCGGGCAACCGGTGTATGAGCAACTCCGGCGGGGCACCTGTGTGGGCTACCAGCACTTCCTTCAGCGCCCGCTCCGCTCCCGCTCTGGGATCGATACTCACGGCGTTGATGGGCGCTCGCCCCATGCGTGAAAAGGCCAACAGATCATCAATGAGGCGGCCCATCCTTTGCGCGCCGTCTCGTACCACCCGGATGTAGCGGCGCCCTTCACCATCCAGTTTCTGGGCGTAGTCCTCCTCGAGCATGAGCGCAAAACTGTCGATAGCGCGAAGCGGCGAGCGCAGGTCATGAGAGACGCTATACGAGAAGCTTGCCAGCTCCTTGTTGGATGTCTCCAGCTCCAGCGTTTTGCGCCCTAGCTCCTCCGCCAGTGACTGCCGCACACGCAGCTCGCGCCGCAGGCGGATAAGGCCCATGCCCACCGTCAGAACGACCACCACCAACAGCGTGCCGCACGCCGCCACAAGTCTGCGCTGACTGCTCTCGTCCGCGAGCAGCCGGTGACTCAGAAGCACATGCTCCTCATCGCTCATCGCAGCTATAGAATCTCGAAATGGAATTTCCAGAGCGCTCAGTCTGCTCTCTGAAACCAGCTTTTTGGCAGCCTCGAAGCCATCCGTCTGACGTGCCTTTACCACAGCGCTCATCAACTCAATACACGCGATCGCCTGCGAATTGAGGATCGCCACGCGCGTCTGTTGAAGCGGGTTATCAGCGGTAATCTCGCCGAGTTTCTGCAGGTTCGACCGAAGCTCGGAGATAGCGCGATCGCGTTCGCCAATGCTCGCGGGATTTCCCGTGATCGCATAATTCTGCCCAGCCGCGAGTGCCTCCTCCGATAAGGCATTCGCGTGTTCTATGGTTCCCAGCACGATATGTGTGTGCTCCACCCATCGCGAGCTGTTCAGGAACTGGGTTACCGAGTACCAGGCCAGCGCAGTCACCATGCACATGATGATCAGCGCCCCGAGGAACGCCGCTGTAATGGCGTCCTCGATTCGCCAACGCGGCATCAGCTTGTCTGCAAGGGCTGTCATCACCTTTGATCAGTTTTAAGTAGCCTTACAGCACTGACCCTAACACCCTGGGGAAACTTGAACGGTGAAGCCCGCGTTATGTAGTGATTAGCAAACGTGACTAAGGTCACGCTTCAAGTAAAACGTCTAGAGCAACTCCCGACGTTGGCGGCTCATCATCACTCCGCGACATCACTGTCGCCCGCGCAGCTCAGTAGTCTTTTTGGCTGGCCAACGCGTCCGCAATTAATTGAAAGCGAAGTAATGCGCTGTCGCATGAGCCGTGCCGCGCGGATGAACGCTTACCGTTGAACTTAGAATGAATGGAGCTTATTTGCCTTCTTCTTCTTTCCAAATGCGGCACTGGCACATTGAACACCGCGCCAAGGCGATGGGCGCCGGCCAGGGTGTGGAAGATTGCAAAACCTTTCGCGTCTTGAGAGTTTTAACTTGGGCGGATGAGAAGATCTAAACGCGGCTATTACCCTTGTTTTCAGCGCCGATTTTCTGCATCTGCATTTTTGGCCCCATGCATTCTCGCAATTCGATGCTCGGCGAGCTCGTACTCGCCGAAGTCCTCTCACTGATCCTAAGACGCGAACAGGAGAAATGTCGGCGACCTGCCTGCCCTGGCTGCGCACGCGTCCGTTCACAAGCGAGACCGATGATACGTTTGACGCATTGCCGACCCGGACAAACAGCGACGCTTGAATGGCTCGAAGGCTATAAGGGAGGCAGCGAAATTTCATTATGTCCATTACCGATTGCTTGCCGTTGTAAGGTCGACGTAGTCCGGCACTTACGGCCGCGCGAATACATGAAAATCAACCGGTGAACTGTGAGCCAGCGCGCAGGTTTGTAACCGCAGTCAGCGCGCAATGAGACACCGAGAAGTTGGAGAAGACCCATGCCCGATCTCCTGCTGATCGTGGATCATGAACGGGATTCATTGGCTGGTCTTCGATCTGTCGCTGAGCGCCTGGGCTGCGATCGTATCGAATGCGACTCATCCGAGAGCCTGAACGACATACTTGCGGTTCGCACTCCCACGCTTGCCGTACTGGCGTTGGATACGCCTGTTAGCTACGTAGGCAAATCGGCCGGCGAACCCGCAAGTTACGTTCACCGTCGTTATCTTGGAGGTTGCGATGCTCCCTGAGCCTGCGGACACGGTGCAGAGTTGGACTGGATTGCCCGCCTGCGTGGCGACAGTCACCGTGTGGGTTGAACCGCTCGCCATTCCAGCCTGAAACGTGAATGAACCATTGGCACTGATTGCGAGGCTGTTGGAGCCATTCATTGCCAATGAAAGGCCGGCGCCGGAGCCACAAAAAGGCGGGTGTTCTGGTTACTCGTGCGCTCATGCCCGAATCTCTCTCTCCCTGTGCTCGATACCGAATACATTACCCTTTGAGGTCTATCAAGCGGGCAGCTCGGGAAGTTGAAAGCTCGCCACTCTGGTAATACCCCATCACCGTCTGCACGCTGCGGTGACCTGTCATGGCCATGGTCTCGCCCAGTGAGATGCCCTGTTTCCCGGCCTCCGTGACAAAGCCTGAGCGCAGTGAGTGCGCCGATAACTTTCCCAGCGGCTCATGGGCCATATTGGCGCGTCGCCTGACGATCTCGCGCACGGCGGCGTCCTTCAAGGGTTCAACGATGCGATCATTCAGGATGCGCCGGACCAATGGCCCGTGAGTGATTCGAAACTCCAGCAACGCCTGCATCCACACCGCGAGCGCCTCGGCCGCCGCTCGCCCACCCAAATAAAAGCAAGGCGCGATCGCGTTTTCACGCGCGGATCGCGCAGCGGATTCTTCCCCGGTCCCATCCGCACATGCGCATGGCCGGCGATGGAGTGCTCATGGGCCTTCGACAATGCTGCCAGGCGCGTCTGGACGGTGCCCATCGACCAGGGACCGATCTGAGCCTTGTAGCCGCGTTCGACCAGCAGCCAATCAATCGCGAGCGGCAACAAGTGCTGCGTACTGTGAGAGGAGGGCGCGCATGGCGAAACCTCTGGCGATGGAAAACCGGGCAAATGTTCCAGGTGATCGACAATGAGTTGAATGACCACGGCCGAGCTCGCTGGTGCGGCGATCGCCGTCCCATAGCGCAGCGCATGCCAGGCGCCCCAGTACTGCAGCGCAGCCTTATAGGTACGCGCGGTATTGCGCGACGTGTCTTCATGGAAGAAGGCTGCGACTGCGCTTTCGGCTTCCTCGGACAGGCGCTGGACGTCTTCCAGGTCGGTTGGCGGCTCGCTGAACAGAGGCGTGAGAGCGAGCCCGGGAGTAGGACCGCCGCATCAGTGCGGTATCACCATTGCATTCCACGCATTGCTGTCGGCCGGCAGGTCGTTGCTTCCGGCCTCGACGCCGTTCACGCTCAGCAGATACGCCAGGAGGTCGGTGTATTCCTCAAGTGTCATGCGTCCCTCGGCTCCGGGCGGCATGCGCTGCTGCAGAAAGCTGCCTAGCGCGCCGAGCGAGCGCCCGGCCCAAGTGCTCTCGAACGACGCGCCCTTGAGCGGCGGACCGAACTGCCCGTCGTTGAGGCTGCGTCCGTGACAATTGGCGCAGAGCTCACCGTACAGGCGCACGCCATGCGCCAGCTGTGCCTTCGAGTAGTAGGGTGTCAGCAACGCCGGCACCTCTGTAGAGGAACCCGCTTCGGACGTTGCAACTACCGGGGCGGAGGCGATGGCAGCCTCGCCGGCCCCGGCTGCGGGCGTTTCACTGCGTTCGCCGGGAATTGGAATTTCAGGGGCGCCGCGTACGCTTCCGCCGGGCAGGCGAAACACCCAGAGCACCGCGCCGCTGGTCGACGGGCCTAGCACCTCCGGCAGCAGATTTCCCCAGGTCTTCGAGTACGGGCTGCCCAGGCCCGTTGATATCGCCACGTACTGCCGCCCGTGCACTTCATACGTGATGGGGTAGGAAGTCGGCATGTCGTTGAGCCGCACCTGCCAGAGCACCTTGCCGGTGCTCGAATCGAAGGCCTTGAAGTAGCGATCGAACAGACCCTGAAAAACCACGCCGCCAGCGGTTGCAAGCGCACCGGAGGACATGGGCGCTCGCTCGCGGTGCATCCAAAGCGGCTTGCCGGTGGCCAGGTCGATCGCCTCCAGGCGGCCGACGTTGCCGTCGCTCCCGGGCCTGAGCCGCAGCACGAAGTGCGGAATGTTGGTCCTCTCGCCGGGCTCGCGCGGCACTGAAGTCATGTCGGTGCAATGTTCCTGCATCGGCAGGTACAAAATGTGCGTGCGCGGGTCATAGCTGGTCGCGCCGAGGCTGCGCGCGCCGCCCGGATGAGGGCACATGCGCACCGTGTTGTCGCTGCTCGGAACGATTGCCGGATTGATGCTCTTGCGCCCCGTGGCCGCATCGATGGCGCTGACGATGTTCTGCAGCCCGAGATCGTAGGCGAACACGAACTTGCCGCTGTGGGCATCGAGCCCCTCGACGATGCCGAGCTTGCCCGTCGTCACGGCCAGCTCGCGCCGCTCACCGTGCACCTCAAGCGACACGAGCTGCCGCTCGAAGGCATAGTCCATGTCCCAGTTATCGTTCGGCAGATGCGAGTAATGCCACAGCAGATGACCGGTCCGAGGATCGAGCGCGAGCGTGTTGTCGGTATAGAGCAGCTCATTGCTCTGACCCTCACCTGGCGCATTCGTCCCGCGAGCAACGCCGTTCCACGGGTAGGGCTGACCGGTGCCCCAATAGGCGATGCCGGTCTTCGGGTCAAAGCTGCCTGAGGTCCAGACCGAGCCGCCGAAACGCGCATCGTCCGGTAGGCCGTTCCAGGTGTCTCCCCCCGGCTCATTCGAAGCCGCGACGGTGTAGAAGCGCCAGAGCTCGTTGCCGGTCTCGGGATCGTGGCCCGAGATGAAGCAGCGTGACGTCACGCACGCCGTGGTGCCGACCATCAGCACGCCATCGGCGAACATCGGACCACCGGTAAACATCCCTTCGCCGGCGACCTTCTTCTCCCAGACCACTTTGCCGGTCTTGATATCGAGCGCTATTAGCGCATGATCCGCGGTCGCGAGAAACAGTCGCTCGCCATGGATCGCCATGGTCTTCTTGAATCCACGCATGCCCGCAGGCGGCGGGACGTGATCGTAGCGCCACAGCAGGTCGCCGGTCTCGGCGTTCAGCGCCTCGACGTTATCGCCGTAGTTCTGTATGAAAAGCACGCCATCGTGCACGATCGGCGTGGCTTCCATAGCGCCGCTGGTCATCGACCAGCTCCAGGCGACCTGCAGCGTGCCGACGTTCTTGCGCGTGATCTGCCGCAGCGGACTGAACCCCCAGCCATCGTAGGTACGGCGCCACATCAGCCACTCCCCCGGCGGCGGATCTGCCAGCATCGCGTCCGTGACCGGTGACAGGTGTTGCAGCGGTGCCAGCAGCCGGGATTGGTACTCGCTCGCGAAGACGTTCGGTGCGGCGGGAAACATGCCTTGAGCCAGAGCGACTGTCGGCGAAAACAGCACGAGCGCCGACGCCTGTAGGGCAAGGAGCGTGGCGAGCGAACATTGGTTGTTGCCGGCGAACGCACTAGAGTAGGAGCGCACGGGCCGACGCCGTGTCTGCCGCTCGGCGCATGCACAACCCAGGGGGACCGATATCATGCGAAGCCTCTTCCAATCGTTACTGTTGTTGGCCTGCGGGCCGCTCGCGGCACAGAGCGCTGCGGCGGCCAATGGCGCAGACTCTAGTCCGCCGCTGAGCTACGTGCACCTGTACGCGGATGCCGACGGCGCCTCCCATTTCCGCGAGGAACAATTCGACTTTAGCGCGGCCCGCGCCGGCGGGCCGATGATGCATGCGCTCAGTACTGGAGCCGGCGCCATGCTGCTGCGCCTCAAGCCTGGTACCGTTGAGGACTGGCACAACGCGCCCAAGCGATGGTACCTGATCGTCGTGCAGGGCATGTCGGAGGTCACGGCGTCGGACGGCAAAGTGCGCCGCTTCGGGCCGGGATCCGTGGTCTTCATGGACGATACCACTGGCAAAGGACACCGCACGCGCGCCGTGGGTCACATCGATCACATTGCTGTCGTGATCCCGGTCGCGGACCCCGCAGCCGCAAGCGCCAAGTAACCGTGACGCGGCACCTGCTCGCCACGGCGCTGGTTGCGGTACTGGCCACTCGCGCGAGCGTTGCCGGTGAGGCCGCGCAACCCGCGACAACGCCGGCGCCCGAGCCTTCGGCCGGCGCGCCGGCCGCGCGCACGCCAGGTACCGAGTCGGGATTCTTCCTATTCCAGGCCCGATGTACGAGCTGTCACGGCAATCCCGCCGTCGAGCGTGCACCCTCTGCGGAAGCGCTGCGTGCCATGCCACCCGAGCGCATCTACGCTGCGCTCGCGCCTGGCGGCATCATGGCTGGGCCAGGCGCGTTGCTGAATGACCCGGAGCGGCGTCACATCGCCGAGTTCATGGCCGGCCGGCCTCTGGGCAGCGCAGCGCTTGGGTCCGCGGCAGCGATGTCGAACCGCTGCGCAGCCAATTCAGCATTGGCCGATCCGGGCTCGCGGCCGCTGTGGAACGGCTGGAGCAGCGACGGCGGGAACTGGCGCTTCCAGCCCACAGCGCTGGCGGGCATCGCCGCCGGCGATGTGCCGCACCTGCGCCTGAAGTGGGCCTTTGGCTATCCGTCGGGCGTGTCCTCGAACGCGCAGCCCACCATCGCCTCCGGACGAGTCTTCGTCGGCAGCGACAATGGCTATCTCTATTCGCTTGACGCGCGCAGCGGCTGCATCTACTGGTCGTTCGAGGCCGGCTCCATCATCCGCGCAGCAGCAGTGGTCGGCCGCATTCCCGGCGCGCATGGACCTGCACGCTACGCCGTTTATTTCGGCGACGGCCATGCGAACGTATTCGCACTCGATGCGCAGTCCGGCAACCTGCTCTGGAAGCGGCGCGTCGATGATCACTTCGTCGCGCGCATTACGGCGGCACCGAGGCTCTACCGCGACAAGCTGCTGGTGCCGGTGTCTTCCTCCGAAGGCTACGGCGCGGGTACGCCCGACTATCCGTGCTGCACTTCGCGCGGCAGCGTGGTCGCGCTCGATGCCGCCAGCGGGCGACAGCTCTGGAAAGCGTGGGTGATCGCCGAGGCACCCAAACCCTACCTGCAGCAGCCTAATGGCGTCTGGCTTTACCGGCCGGCCGGCGGGCCCGTCTGGAATACGCCGACCGTCGATCCCCGGCGTAATGCCGTCTATTTCGGAACCGGCGATGCCAGCGCTGGGCCGGCGACGCCAACCATCGATAGCGTCATGGCGGTCGACATCGACAGCGGCCGCGCGCTGTGGTCGTATCAGGCCACGGCGGACGACGTACGTGTCGGCGGTTGCGCGCGGGCCGATCCCAGCGCCGCCTGCCCGGCAGTCAATGGTCCCGACATGGACATCGGCAACTCGCCACTGCTGATCGACCTTGGGGGCGGACACCGAGCGTTGCTCTTCGGCACCAAGGCCGCGGACATCCTCGCCGTCGATCCGGACGCCGCAGGCCGCTTGCTCTATCGCGTCAATCCGACCGGCGCTGAGCCGGGCGGCATCTACCATCTCGGCGCACCCGCCATTCTCTGGGGCGGAGCAACCGACGGCCACCGCGCCTATTACGGGCTCGGCACCGGCGGCCTCGCCGCCATCGATGCGGCCAGCGGCCGACTGGCGTGGCGCTTCCAGCCAACGCTCGCCGACGGATCCGGAACCGATTCCTTGGGCGCCGCCCCGACGGTGCTGCCTGACGTGGTATTCGAGGGCTCGGGGCATGGCATGCTCTACGCGCTCGCTGCCTACGACGGCCATGTGCTCTGGCAGTTCGACACTGCGCGCAGCTTCGATACCGTCAACGGCGTGGCCGCACACGGCGGCGCCATCGCAGTCTCCGGCGCGGTAGCGGTCGGCGGCATGCTCTATGTCGGCTCCGGTTACGCGGTCGGCAACGGCGCCACGGCCGGCAATCTCTTGCTGGCCTTTGAGGCGACTCGCGGTCAACACTGAAGTTTGTGTTCGCGGGCCCGCAGAGGCAGGCGCATTCTCCGGTAAACCCAACATCGGCAGCAGAAGCGCGGCTATGGCCAGAATCGGTGCCAGACCAATCTCATTTAGTTCCTCCCATTGCGTGGCCCATTATCCTGCGTGTCAGAGAAACGATAGCTGAAACCGCAGTGCCTTTCAGCTTATGTCAGCGGATGGAGCTGCGACCGCCGCCTCGGCGCCCGGAGGGGCTGGTCACAAACTATCGAACGTAGATGCGTCCTTGTTTCGAGGCCTTCATGCCATCACGTGTTTCAAGGCGCGACGGCGCGCATCATAATGAACCAGATCATCGGCAAGCTCTGCCAGGGATCGTAGAATGAGCCATGTACCTGCCCACCAACAATAGAGATTCCCATGGCAGATGATCTGATCAAGCACATCGTCGTGCTCATGTTGGAAAACCGATCGTTCGACCATATTCTCGCCGGCTGCCCGAAGCTCCAGCAAAAATACCCACCGAACGGCGTCAACAAACTGAATGGCAAGAGCTACCGGCAGGCGCCCGGCGCAGCGCGCACGGTGCCGGACGATCCGATCCACGAGACTCCCGACGTGCTGGTGCAATTGAAAGGCAACGGCGGTGTGCCGCAGAACGGCGGCTTTGTGCTCGATTACGCCCAGAACTACCCCAAACTTACCGATCCCTCCCAAGTGATGAAATACCATGACCAGGGCGCGTTGCCGGCAATTCACACGCTCGCCGGGGCCTTTACCGTCTGTGATAGCTGGCACTCTTCGGTGCCAGGCCCCACCTGAGTCAATCGGCTTTTTGTACTCAGCGGAACCAGTCTTGGCAGAGTAAAGATGCCGAATGGGATCATGAACTTGAATCTTCATTGGTACGATCAGCCGACCGTCTTCGATCGCTTGAACGAGAAGGGGATTGATTGGCGGGTCTACTTTGGCGACACGCCGCTTTCCTTCCTCTTCGTCCATCAATGGTCGCCGGAAAATGCCGCCCGCCACCACCATATGATGGCCTTCTTCCAGGATGCCGCAGGCGACGCAGATAAGTTTCCGCCGTTCGCGTTTATTGAGCCGGCATACTTGCAACCAGGCGCCAACGATGCGCATCCACCGCATGACATCATGGAAAGTGATGTACTGGTGGCGAGTGTCTATAACGCGGTTCGAGCCAACGACGCCTTGTGGCAGTCGACGTTACTCATCGTTCTATTCGACGAACACGGCGGGTTCTACGATCACGTCTCGCCGCCTCCGGCCATCCCGCCGGATCACCACGACGAGGAATACACCTTCGACCGCTACGGCGTGCGAGTGCCGGCGCTGCTGATCTCCCCCTACGTCGACAACGGAATCTGCCCGGGTCTGTTCGACCATACGAGTCTGCTGAAGTACCTACAGGAGAAATGGGGACTCGGTGATCTTGGCGCACGCGCTGCCAATGCCAACAGCATCAAATCCGCTTTGCGACTTGACCAACCGCCGAGGGCCGATGTTCCGGCCCGCGTGGCCTCATCGACCGTCAGCTCCGGCGCCGCGATGTTACAGGTTGATGCATTGAACGAGCACCAAAGCGCCATCATTGCGATGTCACAAACCCTTGAATCGATGACCGACGTAGATGCTAACGTCGTCGCCGCGCGTAGCCGCCACGTGCTGACCGGTCCGCAAAGCCAGATCGATACCGCTGTTGATCGTATCGACAGTTTTCTGGCGCAGCAGAAACAGAAGATGCGGAACTGAGCGGTAGCTGGCCACCTACGCTCGCACGTACACCCACGCGACTTGGCCCGACTTCAGGGTTACAGAGATACGCTTGTAATCGGCAACCTCGTAGGCATCGGCATGCGCCAGTTCTTGCTCCGTGATTTCAAATAGCGTTCCAGAAACCTCATCCGTCGGGTGTGCGCTGGGCTGAACGATTGGGTGATGAGTCTTTCCGCTCGCAGCCAGCACCTGGGGATCAGTGATCTCCACGAGTTTCGGAACGAAACCAAGCATTGCGTCGGGTATACCTGCAAGTTCCCGGCCGAATGTTTCCAATTGCACGGCCTTGTCTTGCAAAGTTCCATATGAGAATAGTCGCACAGGGAATTTGGACGCTGTTTCCACGGATCCCTTCCCGAGCTGCAATACTGATGGCGCGCTCACACGATTACCATGAATAATGTGAGTGGGCCAATCGATAATTTATATCAATGCGAGTCTCCATGACACTCTTTGTTGTCTCCTATTTCGGCGGAATCCTGACCATCAGGCCTCTTCCGTGAGCGGATTCACTAGGCTTTCGCGACGATACGTGAGTATCAGTACGTCGCGAAACGCCTTCATGCCGGCATCCAGCGGCTCGATGGGTGTCACGCCATGACGCACGCGGGTATCGTCGACAAACACCGTATCCAGAGGATCGATGAGGGTAAACTGGCGAAGCGATCCGCCGTTGGAATCATAGATATGCGTGATTCCGCTGGAAACGTTGCAACGATTGACCAGCATGACGCACACCCAATCGACCCCGTCCCTGTGGGCACCCTCAGGTGTGGGCAGAGCCGCTTGCCCCGCGATAGCCTCGATCCGGAACTGATGCATTTCTACGTGCCACCGCGTCGGTTGATCTGAAGTCGGCGTGAGGCGTCCGAAAATGCTCGCGCAAACCCTCAGCAGGCGCTGTGCAAGATCATTGGTTGCAACGACCTCGAGGACAGGCTCAAACCAGCGCTGAAGCCCTCCATTGAGCGGATTGTAGTCCCGGCTTTGATAGTGTGGCTGATGAGGCTTGCGGGTAATCAAGTCACCGCCCATGTTAAAGGCGGCGAAGCGTCTGCGCCGATACCGACCCCCATCGGCCATGTACAGATCCAGCCCGAGATCCTCCCAACTGGAGGCGAACGAGGACCACTCATCGAGGCCCGGGCCAAGTAGCAGGATTCGCATGTCGCTGCCCGCGCGGAAGGCGAAGCCGTCGCGTCGGATTTCCTCATCAATCCCCGCCAATACGGTCGCGATACCCTGGCGGGTCGGGGTCTGCGCAGCCTCGGCACGGGCGATCATTCGTAAGCTGGGCTCACCAGGAGAACCTTGCCTGACACGCCGCCTTTTTGCACCAGAACCTGCGCTTCACCCGCATCGCGCAGCGGCAGCCGGCGGCTGATCGGCAGCACGAATTTGTGGTCACGAATGTCGTCCGCAAACTCTCGAACCTTGGAGGCATCGGGACGCGCAAACACCCGAATGACCGTGATGGTGGGATTGCTGCCAGCCACCCCATCCGGAAGCACGGACGCGTAGCCAAAATTGCCGCCGTTCTTCACTCTTGAGAACAGTTTTGCCGCCGCTTCACCGCCTACCGTATCGGCAATGGCGTCCACCTTCGCAAGGGCCGCGATGGCAGCATCGTCATCGATGGCTACGGTGTCCGAGACCCCGAGCGCCTGCGCCTGTGGTAATTGGCGTGCACGTACGCCAGCAATCACGCGCACGCCAAGCTTCTTCGCACTGTGCACGGCAGCGCGGCCCACGCTGCCCAGCGCTCCGCTGACCAGCAAAGTCTGCCCGAGCTGGGCTTGAGCCGCCAGGCGCACGAGCTGATCTCCAGTCAGTACCACCAGGGGAATTGCGGCCGCATCGATCAGGTCCAGCCCATCGGGCAAGTGAGTGAGTACAGAACCTTCAACGACAACGAGTTCGGCGTAGGTTGCATCGGATAACGCCAACACACGATCGTCCACCTTGAAAGTACGAACGCTGTCGCCCACCGCGCGCACAATGCCGCTGACGTCCTTGCCGAGAATTGTCGGCAAAGTCAGGGGAAAGTCCTTGTGCCTTGCGCCAGACCGTATCTTCCAGTCAACGGGGTTAACGCTCGCAGCTGCTGCCTCGACTAACACAAAGTTGTTGCTCAGCGCGGGGTCTGGAACATTGTCCTCATATTTCAGGTTTTCAGGGCCACCATATTCGTATAAACGAACAGCTTTCACGGTTTTTCTCCACGGGGGTGCGCGATCAGGAAGCCATTGGTCATTCTACTCTCGTGACCTCCACGCCTCACCACCTTGATGAAATGCCATCAAGCTAGCGAGCTTACGCAGCCCCCTCTCGATAGTGGGAGGGCACGATTCCGCTTTTATTCGCCGCTGCGACCTTCTCGTCCATCATTGTTCGGAACGACTTCTGGAAATAGCTCTTGCGCAGCTCCCAAGCTGCCTGCATCCCTGAGTACCCGAGAATGTCCCTCGTGCTCGCTTCCTGTGGCTGATACGTCTCGCTCGGAATATAAACGCTCCGGTAATGGAGAAAGAACAGTGAACGGAAGTTCCCCAACATTTCCTCAATGGTCCGATGGCGACTCTCCCGATTCGAATGGCGCACCCGTTTGACTGATGTAAAACATTTTTTTGTGTCATGCAGAGATCCCTCCTGCCTTATGGCAATCTTTGCTCCTCAGTCGCCTGCACGCCGGGCTTTAAGGATCTTCACCGGCATGGCGAGCATCTGGCCCTTCATCACTCCTTCGCCTGCCGTCGATGAGCGCGGCTGACCGGAGATAGCGTGGACCACGTCCATGCCCTCGACCACGTGGCCGAAGACTGCGAAGCCGGGATCACCGTTCGGCTGTGCGTCCAGGGAGACCAAGTCGCCAATGACGATGAAGAAATCAGCCGTTGCCGTGCCGGGCTCGGCGCGCGCCATTGAGATTGCCCCGTTCACGTGGCTCAAACCTGTGACGGTGGTCGGCTCGTGGGCGATCGGCTTCAGCACGCGCTTGGGGTTGCCGCGGAGCCCGCCCTGGATCAGGCCATACTGGCCATCGTCACCCAAGGCCATCGCGCGGTAAAACTCGCTTCCGTCCAGGCGCTTCTGGTCTATGTATCGCAGGAAATTCGCAGACGTGACGGGCGCCCGCTCCGTCTCCACGGCGAGCACGATGTCGCCCAACGACGTGTTGAGGACGACCTTGACAGTCGCAGGCACTGGCGTCTCGGTCGGCGACTGGGCAGCGTCCTGAGCGAAGGCCGCGCCGAGCCACAGGCTGGCGCAGACCACCAGCCATACCATGCGTGCAAACACCTGACCGTGTTTCATCCCGCGCCTCCGCTATCGCTTGCTGTTCTCACCGGAGCATAGAGGTTTACACGCGTATTCGCGACGCGAAGCCTCACGGACGATTTTGCAAAGATGCTGCGACAATCCACGCGTAGGCGGCTAACGGCATGGTCACGACAATCTCGGACCATTGATTTTGCGGCGGCATTGCCCATGCGGGCGGCCGAGTCCAACAATACGCATGGGCACTCACCTCTTGTCAGAGAACTTCACGCCAGATGTGGAGCGCGCGTGTGCCAATCGGTGACTTGCTGATACGCATGCGCCAGCGTGAGCACGCGCGACTCGCCGAACCTGGGCCCCGCTATCTGCAAGCCGATGGGCATGCCATCGCGGGTGAAGCCGCAGGGCACCGAGATAGCCGGTAGGCCCAGCACATCGAACATGTGCGTGTTGCGAAACTCCAGCGGCGTTCCGTCCGGCGGCAGGGGTGGATCCAGATACCCCGATTCGATGCTGATCGGCGCGATCGCGGTCGTCGGTGTGACCAGTAAGTCGACGCTTGAAAACGCGTCGTCAGCCTTCCAGCGCAGGCGCTCCATCTCTCGCCGTGCGTTCACGTAGTCCGCAGCGGATATGCCGCTGGCCTGCTCCAGTCGTTGCCGGGTCATGGCCTGGTACAGCTGCGGTGTCTGGGTGAAGTAGGGCTTGTGGAAGGCGTAGGCCTCGGCGGAGGCGATCGTCAGCAACACGTTTGTGTAGGGCAGGTCCACATCGCGCACGCCGGAACTGATTCCTTCGAGCACCTGGATTGCGCCGTTGACTGCGGCCTCAATGTCAGGATCGAGGTCCAGGAAATAAGGCCGGCGAACGAGGCCTATTCTCAGTGTTGCCGTGCTGGCGCCTATCGCACTCGCATAGCGATCTGCAGGCCGATCCACGCTTGAAGGTTCGAGCGGGTCGTATCCTGCGATCGTCTGCAGGAGCAGCGCGGCATCCATGGCCGAGCGGCAAAGCGGCCCGATGTGATCCAGCGACCAGGACAGCGGAATGACTCCGCGGGTGCTGACTCGCCCATAGGTGGGCTTCAATCCGACGACACCACAATAGGCGGCCGGGTGGCGGACGGACGCCGCCGTGTCCGACCCCAGCGCGCCAATACACAGACCAGCCGCCACAGCTGCACCCGATCCTCCCGAAGAACCGCCGGCAATGCGGGCCAGATTCCAAGGATTGCGAACCGCGCCGTAGTAGCTGGGTACTGAGGTGCCGCCATACGCGAACTCGTGCATGTTCAGCTTGCCCAGCAGCACTGCACCCGCCGCCTTGAGCCGGCGAACGACGTCCGCGTCTTCGGTGGGGACGCGGTCCTTGAATACAGCGCTGGCCGCAGTAGTGCGAATGCCAGCCGTATCGATCAGGTCCTTTAGCGCCAGCGGCATGCCGTGCAGGGGGCCGCGCCAATGCCCTCGCTGGATCTGCGCCTCCGCGTCACTTGCTTGCTGCAACGCCTGCTCAGCGGTCACCGTGATAAACGCATTCAGTGCGGGATTCAGGCGCTCGATACGGGCGATAAACGCCTGCGCAAGCTCGACGGGAGAAACAGCTTTGCGGCGCAGCAGCGCACTGGCTTCTACCAGCGTGAGTCGCGTGAGTTCCGTGGGCGGCTGCAGCGGCCTACGACGCGCCATCGGCTACGGCATCGCTCATGAACCGAGGTATCTGTCGTTTCAGACCCGTCAGAGTCTGAATCATGTGGACTAAGGTAGGCCGCGCGGCAATACGGTCGCGCCATGCACACAAGCGGGCGCTCGTGTCGTCCATCGGTGCGCCCAGGCGCTCGGCGAATGACTGTGCCATGAAAAAGGCGATATCCGCGTAGCTGTATTCGCCGCCGATGAACTCCCGATCAACGAGTAGAGCCTCCAGGTCCTGGTAGTAGCGCCACAAATGGGCGATTGCATCCTGCGCTGGGGACTGGCTCAGATGCTTTTGGAGGCTCATCAGCCGGATGGCGTGCGGAAAACACACTTCATCAGATTTGAGCTCCCACAACCGTGCCTGGGCACGCGCTGCGACGGAGTTTGGCCATAACGGCGGGCGCGGTTGCAGATGTTCAAAGTATTCGAATATCTGAGTCGAGTCGAAGATCTCAATGTCGCCGTGAATCAACACCGGCACCTGGCGCTTGGGGTTAATTCGAAGCACTTCCGGATGCTTCGGTTCATAGCCAAGATCGTTCGAAAACGGAACCATGACGAGGTTGATAAGAAATCCCTTCTCCAGCGCCGCGATGTGCGCCTTCGCGCCGAACATGCTGAGGGGTCCGGAATAGAGCGTCATATGCGGCGCTGCGATGAAAGTTTCCGTCGGATGGTTCAGATCCCGGGCTCGAATATAATCGTACAGCGCTTGCGAAGACTGGACTGCGGCGCGCACCACTGGCCAATGGGCGACCAATCCCTTCAAGACGGCTGGTCTATCACGCGGAATGATCTCGTTACGAAATGTCTCGCCGTCGACGTCCCTCCATTCCGAGGTCTTGGGAAGCTCAGTTTGTCCCTCAAAGCCCGTACTTACCATTTGGAGAACTTCTCCGTTGGCAATTTTAAGATCGGCATCTTAGGACATTCAGGCCGGCACCGACGACTGCGTCATCGGCGCTGCGACGCGGCGACTGATGAAATACATCATCGCCACGGTGATCAGGCTCGAGGCGACCACCACATAGCCGACCCTGTCGAAATGTTGCAACGCGCCGCTGCTGCTCTCGGTCACGATCAAGCCACCCAGGACCGCAGCGAGGCCGCCGGAGATCTGCTGAATCGAACTGCTGATCGACATGTACGAACCGCGATCGGCCGGTTTGGGGATGGCCGAGATTAGCGCCGAGGCGGAGATCATGCGCGAAATCACACCGACAAACATCAGGCTGTTGACCAGGATAACCAGACTTATCGGCGTGAAGCCAAGATGAGTATAGATGACTACCATGACAATGGTCGCGGCGCAGCCCAGACAAAACACCAGAAACTTACCGAAGGCATCGCTGGCGCGTCCGATCAGCGGACCGGCGATGATCGAGCACACACCGGAAACCATGTAGATCAGCGGCAGGCGATCCAGTGATATGCCGACATTGTGAACGGTGAATGCGCTCATATACGGCATCAGCAGAAAGCCACCGGTGGACAATAGCGCCGTAGTGGCGAATCCCTGCAGATACCGAGGCGTCGAGAGCGTATGGACAACGTGGCGCAATGGGCCGCGATCCTGCTGCAGCGCCAGGTGCGCGACGATTGGCCGCAGAAAACGAATCATCACGACGCCCACGAGCACGCTGATGACCACGATCAGCAGGAACGGCGCGTTCCAGCCCCATCGGTTGGACAGATACAGTCCCATCGGAATGCCTACGACGCTGCTGGCAGAGAACGCGGTCTGGATGATGCCCATGACCCGACCACGCAGCGGGTAGGCAAACAGGTCGGTGGTGATGGCAAATACGGTCGAGCCGATCACGCCTGCGAACACACCAGTGATCATGCGGGCAAACAGCAGGAACCCATAGCTGTGCGACAGGCCGCAGAGCAGGGTGCCTGCGACAAAGCCGCAATAGAACAACAGCAGCAGCTTCTTGCGGTCGTAGCGATCGGCAAAACCGGCTGTCAGAAGACCGGATACTCCAGCGCTGAACGCGTACACCGACACGACCAGGCCAAATTGCGCCGGCGTGATGCGAAGCGTCGGCATCAGCATGGCGCCCAACGGCGATATGATCATGAAATCCAGAATGACGGTGAACTGCAGAAAGGCCAGCAGGGCCAGTACTCCCTTCTGATAGCGCGAGAAGACGGCCTTGGCCGGCTCGGCCGGCGTCACAAGGGGCATCGCGGACGCTGTGCCGGCCTTAGCGACCACGGATTTCCTCAATGGCCCGCCGCAGAATCGCGAGCACGCGCTGCTTCTCTTCCATGGAGGCGTGCAATTTCTCAAACAACGCGGCTTTGAACTGATGTTTCAATTCGTGGAATTCCGCTTTGAGTTGCCGCCATTCTTTCTTTTCCTGGTCGCGCGGGCTGCCTCCCCATTCCTCGCCGGTGACCTCCTCCTCGACGAATTGGCGCTGGAACTGCGCCATCTTCTTGCCAAAGCGCCCGAGTTGTTCGAGCATTTCATCGGCATCGGCACGACGCTTGGCCAATTGCTCAACGCCCGCAGCAGCGATCCGGTAGAGTTTCTTGGCCCCATCGGTCTCCGAGACCGCGAGGCCGGTCTCCTCCAGGTAGGTGAGCGCTGGGTAAACCACGCCCGGACTGGGGGTGTAAATACCGCTGCAGTGTTCTTCGATGGCTTTGATGATCTCGTAACCATGCCGGGGTTTGTCGTTCAGCAGCGAGAGGATGATCAGCTGCAGATCCCCGGACCCCAGCATTTTCCCCGCGCGCATGCCCCGGCCGCCGAAGCGCTCCGAAAAGCCCCCCAGGAACCCGCGTCTGCGGCCAATGTGGCCGTGGCGGCTGTGCTCGCCGAAATACGGCGCTTCGTGTCGATGTGGTCTCATTATTTATACCTGTCAGGAACCAATATCGTTACCTATATCGTACGATATGTCTTAAGACAATAGGTGGCCATACGGATGACTGACATCTGCCGCCATCAGGTAGCAGGCCACAGCCAGCCGAAGGTCCCGGCGGTTAGCGCTCCGTACAGCACGCCGTCAATTGCGGAACGAATGGTGAGGCTCCATCCGCGTCCATACCAGATAGAGAACTGGGCCAACGCCAGCGAGTAACCGACTATGGCCGTCGTGCCCACGATCTGGAAGACCTGAAGGTATTGCGTACCTGCCGGCAGGGCGCGACCGCCGACATAGCCTGCGAATATCGACACCACGATGGAGTAGATAAACCACTGCGACAGACTTTTACCCATGTTCCAGGGCCCGTTCGGCCTTACCGTCATCACGATGACCGGACCCTGCCGCATGCGCTCCTGGAACTCAGGCGTCTTCATCTCCTTCATATCAGTCGCACGGGGAATCATGTAATCGCCCGGGGGCAGCGCCAGCGGGCGCAGTGCATCGATGACGCTGCGTTCGGCGGCAAGCTTCGGATAGTCGTGCTTGTGCCATGGCAATGCCATATGAATGACCGAGCTGGCGACGAAAACGATGACAGCGGATACCAGAATCGGCATCCAGAGTGCCCCTAGACTTACCATGGCGTGCCCCCCTTTTGAATCTGGCAACTTTACACC
>Ga0209483_1001167_pt1 | contig 20499 bp, 20 predicted proteins | sample NGEPerA_FD_184508 | JGI IMG/M metagenome (GOLD analysis project Ga0209483, IMG submission 184508) | Arctic peat soil microbial communities from the Barrow Environmental Observatory site, Barrow, Alaska, USA - NGEE PermafrostL2-A... | ecosystem: Environmental > Terrestrial > Soil > Wetlands >... | reverse complement strand
GCTGCGAACCGTGCGAGTGCTTCGACCTTGACGACTGCTCCGCTCAAAAGCGAGACGATGGGCTGGAGCACGATGGTGAGCCCGGCTCCGGTGAGGGCCTGCTCGATACGATCCCGAGCGGCCCAGTCGAACGCGGCGCCAGGACATACGACGTTCGCGACAAAGGCCGACCGGGCACGGGCAGCCTCGCTCGAACCGCCGAGGTGGCCCTGCCCAACGGTGCCCGCTGGAGCTTCCTGGCGGGTCCCGAGCAGTTCAGTGGTGCACGAGGCCAGGTCGACCGCAGCCCCGATCACGCTCGAGACGAAGTGCGCCAGGCCCGCCAAGGTCGTTTCGTCTGCTGGGCCGAAGGTAGACGCCTCGCTCGAGGTGACCAAGAACACTCCGACTTGCTCGTCACCCCTGCGTAGTGGCACGCAGATCATCGACAAGATCCCGAGGTCGGCAGCGGGCCTTGCATCCACCCGCGGGTCGCTCGTCGTGTCGTGGCAGTACTGGGTGACGCCACTTCGGATCGCGAGGCCCGAGAGGCTGTTTGTAAGTGACACCACCGTGTCGGTCGAACCCGCGAGGTTCCCGCTCGCTGCGGTGATGATTAGGGAGGCCCGCTGGGCGCACAGCATGACCGCGGCACCGTCGGCTGAAGGGACGAGGACCAGCGCCTCTGCTAGTACCCGCTCCATGACGCTTGCGGGATCACTCGCGATTGCAATCGCCTCCCGTGGTCCCATTGTCGCCCCTTGGTACATTCGGGGAATGTGCTCATGCTCCGCATGGGACGCTTGAACCGGGCCATAGAAGCAAGATCTTCCGTCACTGCTATCGGCAGGGTGCACGTAAGACTTGAAGAGTTTCTCACCCGGCAAGGCACCGGTCCCCTCCTCGCCCCTGCGACGGCGGCGGCGTGGCGCCACGGCCTGTCCCCGATGTGTTGGTCGGGGCAGTCGATAACCAGGCAGTACTTACCTTCCCGATTGGTCGTCCCGGCGACCGACCGGACACCCGACCCGGCGAATGGGCCGACACCGGCCCGGCACATCAGCCGGCATCGCCGGACGATCGCCGGTCGGAATGGTCAGAGGTTGACCACCGGGCAGGTGACGGTGCGGATGATGCCGTCGATCAACTGGATCCGGCCCACCACCATCTGACCCAGCTCGTCCACGGTGGTGGCCTCGGCCCGGGCGATCACGTCGTAGGGGCCGGTCACGCCCTCGGCCGTCACCACGCCGTCGACCGACCCAACGGCCCGGGCCACGGTGGCCGCCCGTCCGACCTCGGTCTGGATCAGTATGTAGGCGCTGACGGACATGGCCATCTCCTGATGTGGATGGGGAGGGGTGAGGCGCATCATGCTACCGCCCGGCCTGGCCCGCCTACCATGCCGACATGGGCGTCCGGGAGCGAGGAGACCAGTTCCGCCGCCTGGTCCGGTCGGCCGTCGACGACCTCTTCGACCAGCGCAGCCCCTTCGGCCGACTGGCCCTCACCCACGTCCTGATGACGGCGGGGGACACCCTGTTCGCCGTCTCGCTGGCCGGGTCGCTGTTCTTCTCCATCTCGCCCACCGCGGCCAAGGACAAGGTCCTGCTCTACCTGCTGTTGACCATGGGACCCTTTGCCGTGGTGGCTCCGGCGCTCGGTCCGCTCATCGACCGCAGCCGTGGGGCGCGGCGGGCCATGGTGGTCACCTCGGCCCTCGGCCGGGCCGCGTTGTGCCCGTTCGTGGCCCGGGACATCCACTCGCTGCTCCTCTTCCCCGAGGCATTCTTGATGCTGGTGCTCTCGAAGGTCTACCTGGTCACCAAAGGCGCCCTGGTGCCGGAGATGGCCGCCCTCGAAATGGTTGACGCCGCGACCGGACCGGGATCGATCGGTCCGGAGTGGGTCGACGCCACCGGGGACGGGCCGCCGCATCCGACCCCGCCCTACGGGACGCCACCGACCATCCACGTGGACGATCCGGACACCGGCGAGGACGTGGTGGAGCCGGACCTGGCCACACTCAATGCCCGGCTCGGCCTCCTGGCGTCGCTGTCGGGGTTCGTGTTCGCCCTTCCCGCCATCGCCATCCTCAAACTGGCCGGGGCCCCGTCGGTGCTGTGGTCGTGTGCCGCCGTGTTCCTTGCCGCGGTGGTGGCCGGCATGCGACTGCCCGTCCGGAAGCTGGCCCGGGCCGCCCGGGATGCCCGGCGGGGGCGGCCCTCGTCGTCCCGGCGGGAGGTGACTCCGGCCATGGAGCTGGCTCCTGACGTCGACGACTGGTGGTCCGAGGAGCAACGGGACCTCGCCGCGTTCCGGCCCATCGCCGGGACCCAGGTCATTCTGGCCCTCACCCCGATGTCGGTGCTGAAAGGCCTCCTCGGATTCCTCACGTTCCTGTTCGCCTTCGGCCTCCGCCGCGAGGGGGCGGCCACCTGGTGGTTCGGACTGCTCATCGGTGCGCTGACCTTGGGCGCCGTCATCGGGGTGCTGCTGGTCGGACGGATCCGGCGGGTCCTGTCCGAACAGCAGATGCTGGCCGCCTCGTTGTGGCTGGTCGCCGCCATCGGGCTGCTCGGCTGGATCTTCCCGCACCAGGCGCTCCAGGCCGTCGTCGCCGTGGCCGTCGGAGCGGCCGGGGCGGTGGCCAAACCCTCGTTCGACGCGCTGGTGCAGCGTCACGTGCGGGAATCGGACCAGGGCCGGGCTTTCGCCCGCTTCGAGACGCGGCTGCAGTTGGTGTGGGTGATCGGCTCCCTCGTGGGGGTGGTCCTGTCACTGTCGATCCCCGCCGGGAACCTGGTGCTCGCCGTGGTGGCCATGATCGGCGCCCTGTCCTACATGAGCGCGCTCCACTCGGCCGCCGACCGGGCCTGAGGAGCACCGGCATCCACCCTTGCGGCGGCGCGACCGAGGGGCCGGCGGACCGGCCCCTCATCCCACGGTGCACCGGACGGGTCCGGTCAGCCCAGCCGCTGCTCCAGGGTGTCGACCTCACCGGCCAGTGCGGCCGGAAGCTTGTCGCCGAAGGTGGCGTAGTGGTCCCGGATGGACGGCACCTCGGCCCGCCACTCGTCGGCGTCGACGTTGAGCAGGGTCGCCATGTCGGCCTCGGAAACGTCGAGCCCGTCGGTGTTGATGGCCCCAGTCGTCGGGATGAATCCAATGGGAGTCTCGACCGCGTCGCCCTTGCCGCTGACCCGTTCGAAGACCCATTCGAGGACGCGGCTGTTCTCTCCGTAGCCGGGCCACAGCCAGCGGCCGTTCTCGTCCTTGCGGAACCAGTTCACGTAGAAGATCTTCGGGAGCTTCTCGGGGTCGGCACCGGCACCGATCTCCAGCCAGTGGGCGAAGTAATCGGCCATGTTGTAGCCGCAGAAGGGCAGCATGGCGAAGGGGTCCCGGCGCAGGTTGCCGACGGCCCCGGCGGCCGCCGCCGTCGTCTCCGAGGCCATGATCGAGCCGAGGAACACGCCGTGCTGCCAGTCACGGGACTGGAACACCAGCGGCACCACCGAGGCGCGGCGCCCGCCGAAGAGGATGGCGTCGATCGGCACCCCGGCCGGGTCCTCCCATTCCGAGGCGATGGCCGGGTCCTGCGAGGCCGGCACGGTGAACCGGGCGTTCGGGTGGGCGGCCGGTGTTCCGGCCTGCGGAGTCCAGTCCTCCCCCTTCCACGACGTGAGATGGGCCGGGGCGTCATCGGTCATCGACTCCCACCAGACGTCGCCGTCGTCGGTGAGGGCGGTGTTGGTGAAGATGGTGTTGGCGTCCATGGTGAGCATGGCGTTCGGGTTGGTATGGATATTGGTGCCCGGCGCCACGCCGAAGAACCCGGCCTCCGGGTTGATGGCGTAGAGGCGACCGTCGGCGCCGAACTTCATCCAGCAGATGTCGTCGCCGACCGTCTCGACCTTCCAATCGGGAAGTGTGGGGATGAGCATGGCCAAGTTGGTCTTGCCGCAGGCCGACGGGAACGCCCCGGTCACGTAGCGGGTCTCGCCCGCCGGCGAGGTCAGCTTCAAGATGAGCATGTGCTCGGCCAGCCAGTTGTCGTCCCGGGCCATGACCGAGGCGATGCGCAGCGCGAAGCACTTCTTGCCCAGCAGCGCGTTGCCTCCGTAACCCGAGCCGTACGACCAGATCTCGCGGGTCTCGGGGAAGTGCACGATGTACTTGTTGTCGGCGTCGCACGGCCACGGCACGTCGGCCTGGCCCTCGGCCAGGGGCATGCCCACCGAGTGCAGACAAGGGACGAAGGTGCCATCGGTGCCGAGCACCTCGAGGGCGCCACGGCCCATGCGGGTCATGATCCGCATCGACACGGCCACGTAGGCCGAGTCGGTGATCTGTGCGCCGATGTGGGCGATGGACGAACCGAGGGGGCCCATGGAGAAGGGGACCACGTACATGGTCCGTCCCTTCATGGAGCCGCGGAACAGGCCGGTCAGCACGCCGCGCATCTCGGCCGGGTCCCGCCAGTTGTTGGTGGGTCCGGCGTCGGCCTCGTCGGCTGAGCAGATATAGGTTCGGTCCTCGACGCGGGCCACGTCGCCCGGATCGGAGTGAGCCCAGTAGCTGTTCGGGCGCTTGGCCTCGGACAGTTTGGTGAAGGTGCCGTTGTCCACCAGGAGCTGGCAGAGCCGGTCGTACTCCTCGGCGGTGCCGTCACACCAGACGACCTCGTCGGGCTGGGTGAGGGCGGCCACCTCGTCGACCCATGCGATCAGCTTCTTGTGCTCGGTGGGGGGCATGGGTTGGTTCTTCCTCCTCGGTTGTCCGGCGACCGGCTGGGGTCGCCGACCACGCGGTATCTGGTCCGCATGGGGGCTGTCGGCGTGGCTCGCCAATAGTAGTGGGATCGAGCCGGGGACAATGCTAGGCAAGTCGGGTGTGCACACCCAATTCGGAGGCGGGTCGCGCCGGAGCGACCGGGGGGCCCAGATGACCCCCGGAAGGGACGAGTTCCTGCTCATCGATGCCCTTCGGGTCCGGTTCGCCGCCTTGGGTGGCGGGATCGACGAGGGTGACCTCGGCATCGGCGACGACGCGGCCGCCGTCACCCTGCCCGGCCCGGGCCGGGTGGTGCTCGCCACCGACCTGGTGGTCGAGGGGGTCCATGTCGACCGCACCGTGAGCACCCCGGAGGACATCGGATGGAAGGCGCTGATGGTGACCGTCTCCGATGTCGGCGCCATGGGGTGTGTTCCGTCTCATGTCCTGTTGTCGGTGGCGGCCCCGGCCGGGTTCCCGGTGGAACGGCTGGGCGATGGCGTGGCCGATGCCGCCGCCGTAGTCGGCTGCCGGGTTGTCGGCGGCGACCTCTCGGCGTCGGCCCTCCTGGTGGTCTCGGTGACGGCGGTGGGTCCGGCCGACGACGCCGACATCGGCGTGCTGGAACGTGGTGGTGCCCGACCGGGTGACCGCCTGTTCGTCACCGGGCCGCTCGGCGCCTCTGCCGCCGGCCTCCGTGTGCTCGGCACGCCGCGCCCCGATGGGGGACCGGGCAGCGGTTCGGAGTCGGTGTGGCCGGCGCTGGAGTCGGCCCACCGGCGGCCGGTGGCCCGGATCCGCGAAGGGGTGGTGGCCCGGGCGAGCGGGGCCAGCGCGTGTATCGACGTCTCCGACGGTCTGTTGGCCGATGCGACCCATCTGGCCGATGCCTCAGGCGTCGGCCTGGACCTGGTGGTCGGGGATTCCGTGGTCGCCGTCGGGGCCACCCGGGACGAGGCACTCGGCGGGGGGGAGGATTACGAGCTGATCGTGGCCACCCCGGACCCCGACGGCCTGCTGGCCGCCTTCAGGCGGGACGGGCTCCGGACCCCGTTGGCCATCGGCTCCTGCGTCGTCGCATCGAAGGGCCGGCAGGTCGACGGGGGTCCGTTTCCGCCGGGGGGGTGGCGCCACCGGTTCTGAGCCGGGGCGCGAGGTGGTCCAGTCGTTGACAGGGTCCCCGGGCTATCACGGGCTTGTGATCACCGGGTGGTGATCGCGGTGGGTGTCGGACGGTCGAGCGATCCGACGGGTCGGGAGCACCCGGCCGAGAGGTTCAACCCGGAATGGTGCGGACGGGGCGCTTGGTGACCTTGCCCCCGCGGATGCAGGACGTGCACACGTTGAGGCGCTTCGGGGCGCCATCGACGACGGCGCGCACCTTTTGGATGTTGGGATCCCAACGACGCTTCGTCCGGCGGTGGGAGTGACTGATATTCATTCCGAACGACGGCTTCTTGCCGCAGACCTCACACACCGCTGCCATGACACTCCGACTTCCTCTAAGAACCTCTGGGTAAGTCGCAAAGGTTAGCATCCTGCCCATGGTCGCCCTCGACGCCTTGGATTCCGCCGCGCTCTGCCGGGTGATCGGCACGTTCCGCGACGGCCTGAGGAGTCATCAGCAGCTCATCAACCGCCTGAATGTCTACCCCGTGCCCGACGGCGACACCGGCACCAACATGGCCCTCACGCTGGAATCGGTGGCCTCCGAGCTGGACGGACTCCAGTCCCCGGACCTCGATGCCGCCTGCCGGGCCATCGCCCACGGCTCGCTGATGGGGGCCAGGGGGAACTCGGGGGTGATCCTGAGCCAACTGCTCCGGGGACTGTCCGACGGCCTGAACACGCCCGAAGGCCGCCCGGGGGCCCGCGACCTGGCCGGTGCGCTGATGACGGCCGACCGCCTGGCGCGCGAGGCGGTCCAGCGCCCGGTGGAAGGGACCATCCTGACCGTGGCCCGGGGGGCCGCCAACGGCGCCAACGAAGCGGCCGACGGCGGCGGGTCCCTGGTGGAGGTGGCCGAGGCCGCCCGGGCCGGTGCGGCCGAGACGCTGGCGCTCACGCCGACGTTGCTGCCCGTCCTCGAGCAGGCCGGCGTGGTCGACGCCGGGGGGACCGGCTTCCTGCTCCTCTTCGATGCCCTGTTGACCGTGCTCGACGACCGGCCCATGCCCGAGCCGCCCGAGCTGCCCGAGGTGACCTTCGGCGGCGGGGTGCCCGGAGGGTTCACCTCCGCGGACGAGGCCTACGCCGTGCTGGCCGGTCTCCGCTACGAGGTCATGTACCTGCTGGAGGCTCCCGACGAGACGATTCCCGCCTTCAAGGAGGTGTGGGCCGGACTCGGCGACTCGATCGTGGTGGTCGGGGGCGACGGGCTGTGGAACTGTCATATTCATACCGACGAAGTCGGCCCGGCCATCGAGGCGAGCCTCGACGCCGGCCGTCCCCGGTCGATCCGGGTCACCGACCTGTTGGAGGAGGTGGAGGAGGAGCGCTGGGTCCGTGAGGGCGCCGGTGACCAGACCTCGGGCCCGTCCGAGTCGCCACTCGGTCCGACCCCGGTGACGAGTGTCGTGGCGGTGGCCAGCGGCGACGGGATCGGGCGCATCTTCCGGTCACTCGGTGTCCAGCGCCTCATCGCCGGCGGCCAGTCGATGAATCCGTCGATCGCCGAGCTGGTCGATGCGGTCGATGCCCTCGCCTCCGACGAGGTCGTCGTGCTGCCCAACAACGGCAACATCCGCCCGGTGGCCAACCGGGTCGACGAGCTGAGCACCAAGCGGGTCTGGGTGGTGCCCACCGAGACCATCGCCGAGGGGTTCGCCGCCTTGTTGGCCTACGACCCTGAGGCGGGGGGTGCAGCCAACGCCGCGGCCATGGAGGCCACCGCCCGCAAGGTGGTGCCCGGTGAGGTGACCCGGGCCGTCCGCGACTCGGAGACACCCGCCGGACCCGTCCGCACGGGCGACTGGCTCGGCCTCTCCCGGGACGGGATCGAAGTGGTGGGCGACACGATGGCCGATGCCGCCTGCGGCCTGCTCGAGCTGCTCGTCACCGGGGACCACGACCTGGTGACCATCATCGAGGGCGAGGGATCGGGTGCCGCCGACACCCGCCGGATCACCGAATGGTTGAAGGAGGCCCGCCCGCTGGTGGAGACCGAGGTCCACCACGGCGGCCAGCCGCTCTACCCGTACCTGTTCTCCATCGAGTGACGGAGGCGGCATCGATGACCGGTGCCGGGGCGCCCGCCCCGGGGCGACGGCTGCAGCAGCTGGCCGACCTGCCCATCACGGTGCTGCGGGGGGTGGGAGAGGCCGTAGCCCGTGACCTGGGCGAGCTCGGCATCACCACCGTCTTCGACTTGGTCACCCACTATCCGCGCCGCTACATCGACGGCACCCGCATGCTGACGGTCGACCGGCTGGTGGAGGGCGAGAAGGCCACCGTGCTGGCCACGGTCCGCCGGGTCAGCTCGCCGGCGGGGCGCGCCGGTCGAGGACGGCGGGCACCGGCCAGGGTGGAGGTGGAGGTCGCCGACGCCGGCGGGCGGCTGAAGGTCACCTTCTTCAACCAGGCGTGGCGGGCCCGCCAGCTTCCGGTCGGGACGTTGGTGCTCCTCTTCGGTCCGGTCTCCTCGTTCCGGGACGCCCTCCAGATGGTCAACCCCACCGCCGAGGTCCTGCGGGGGGCCGACGAGTCCGCCACCGACGACGATGGTCCGTCGTCCGGTCGCATCTACCCCGTCTACCCCCTGACCGACAAGGCCACCCTGACCTCGGCCCGCATCGGCCGCCTGGTCCACGAGGCACTCGATCGGGCCGGGGTGTTCGCCGACCCGCTGGACGATGGGGTCCGCAAGCGCCACGGGCTCATCGACCGCACGGCTGCCTTCGCCGGTATCCACCGGCCGACCGCCATGGCCGAGGTCGAGCCGGCCCGTCGCCGCCTGGCCTTCGACGAGCTGCTGCGGCTCCAGCTGGCGTTGGTGCTGCGTCGCCAGCGCCTCCACGAGGACGCCCGCGGCATCGTCCACGCCACCACCCGGCGTGACGGTCCCACGCTGGTGGAGCAGTTCGTGGGGCGCCTGGACTTTCCGCTGACCGGGGCCCAGGCTCGTGCCGTCACCGACCTGGCCGGCGACCTCGGTGGCCCGCTGCCCATGCACCGCCTGCTCCAGGGTGACGTCGGCTCGGGTAAGACGGTGGTGGCCGTGGCCGCCCTCCTCTTCGCGGTGGAGGGCGGACACCAAGGGGCGTTGATGGCCCCCACCGAAGTCCTGGCCGAGCAGCACGCCGTCGAGGTTCGGCGACTGGTTGACGGCTTGACCGTGCCCGATTCGTCGACCCTGGCCGGTGAGCGCCCGCTGCGGGTCGCCCTGCTCACCAGTCGCACGGGAACGGCCGAGCGGGCCAGCATCCACGACGGGCTGGCCAGCGGGACCGTCGACCTCCTGGTCGGCACCCACGCCTTGCTGACCGACCGGGTCGTTTTCGCCTCGCTCGGGGTCGTGGTGATCGACGAGCAGCACCGGTTCGGCGTCGAGCAACGTGCCGCGTTGCGCGACAAGGGGCGGGGCGGGGACGGACAGGGGAGAGACCCGGACCTGTTGGTGATGACGGCGACCCCGATCCCCCGGACGGCGGCCATGGTCGTCTTCGGTGACTTGGACATGACCGTCATCGACGAGTTGCCCCCCGGCCGCCAGCCTGTGGCCACTACGTGGATTCGGACCCCGCTTGAAGCCGAGCAGGCGTGGTCCCGGGTGCGGGAGCAGGTGGGCACCGGGCACCGGGCGTTCGTGGTCTGCCCCCTGGTCGAGGGCTCCGACAAGGTCGAGGCGGCATCGGCCACGGCCGAGGCCGAGCGCCTGGCCACCCACGAGCTGGCCGGCCTGCGGGTCGGCCTCCTGCACGGCCAGATGAAGCCGGCCGACAAGGAGCAGGCCATGGAGGCGTTCCGGACGGGTGACCTCGACGTGCTGGTGGCCACCACGGTCATCGAGGTGGGCGTCGACATCCCCGACGCGTCGGTGATGGTGATCGAGGACGCCGACCGGTTCGGGATCGCCCAACTGCACCAGCTGCGGGGCCGCGTCGGCCGCAGTGGCGAACCGGCGTGGTGCTTCCTGCTGTCCGAGGCCGACTCGCCCGAGGCGACCGCACGGCTCGAGGCCATGGAGGCGAGCACCGACGGGTTCGTCCTGGCTGACGTGGACCTCGAGTTGCGGGGGGAGGGCACGCTCCTCGGCGCCCGACAGAAGGGGCGTTCCGACCTCAAGCTGGCCCGGCTCCTGTCCGACCGGGACCTGGTGGTCGATGCCCGATCACTGGCCGTCGAGCTGGTTGGCGGCGATCCCCAGCTCCTCGGCCACCGGCTGCTGGTCGAGGAGCTTCGGCTGTTCGTCGACGACGACGAGGCCGAGTTCCTCTTCAAGAGCTGAGGCGCCCCAGGGCCGCGGCACGCGGTGAGGCATCCGATGGTCAGCGGATCCTGGGGAGGACTGCAGTACGGTCCGTTCCCGTGGTGCCCTCCGACTTCGGCCCGTTCTTCGCGGCCACCGCCGCGGTGGCCGGTGCCCTCATCGGGCTCCTGTTCGTCGCCATCTCGGTGGCTCCCACCGGCGACGAGCCAGCGGCTCGGGTGCAGATGGATATCCGGGCCGGTGTCGCGTTCTCCGCGCTGGTCAACACCTTGGCTGTTTCGCTGTTCGCCCTGATCCCCGGAACCCGGCTCGGGACGACGGTTGCCGTGGTCGGCCTCGTCAGCGTCTCGTCCTGCGCGGCGCTGGCCATCGTCCTCCACCGGGAGGTCGCGCCCGGTCCGGGTCGCCGACGCGAAGTCCGCCTCCTCGGCGTCCAGGCCCTGGTGTTCGTCTACGAGGTGGCCGTGGGTATCCAGTTGGCCCGCAGTCCGCACGATGTCGGCCTCGTCCGCACCGTGTGCACCCTCATGATCGTGCTCTTCCTCGTCGGTATCGCTCGGGCCTGGCAGCTCATCGGTGCACGCGACGCCGGCCTGCTGTCCGAGGTCGGGCGCAGCGTCCGGTCACGGGGCCGTGATTCCTGACGGACCGGCGCCCCTTGACCCGCTGTCGATCCACGGGTGCTCGCCGGTAGGGTGGACCGATGCGCGTGATCGGTGGGGAGTACCGGGGCAGGCGGCTCACCGCGCCCGTGGGGGACCACGTCCGCCCCACCTCGGACCGGGTCCGTGAAGCCATCTACGACATCCTGTTCAGTCTGGGTGGGGTGGAGGGGCTGCAGGTGGCCGACCTCTTCGCCGGCACCGGTGCCCTCGGCATCGAGGCGCTGTCGCGGGGGGCGGCCTCGGTGACGTTCGTCGACCGGGACCCGCGCTCGATCACCGCCGTCCGGGCCAACCTGGTATCCGCCGGCCTGGGGGAGGCGGAGTCCGATGGCGACGCCAGCGTGATCCGGGCCGACGTCGACTCGTGGGTGGCGTCGAGCGCGGCCCGCTACGACCTGGTGCTGTGCGATCCGCCCTATGACTACTCCGCATGGGAGACCCTGGTCACGAGGCTGCCGGCCGATCTCGCCGTGCTCGAATCGGGTGCGGAAGTCCCGCCGGTGGACGGGTGGGAGATACTCAGATCCCGGCGGTATGGGGGTACCATCGTGACGGTCGCCCGTCCCGAACGGGCATCCCAGAAAGGTGTCTCGTGAGGATTGCGCTCATCCCGGGGTCGTTCGATCCCGTCCACAACGGGCATCTCGAGGTCATCGAGCGTGCGTCGCGCCTCTTCGACGAGGTCGTCGTGGCCGCGTTGCGCAACCCCCAGAAGAACGAGGCCCTGTTCGACGACGACGAGCGTCGCGAGATGCTCGAGGACACCGTCACCCACCTCGCCAACGTGCGCATCGTGTCGATGTCCACCTTGGTGGTGAACGTGGCCCAGGAGGTCGGCGCCAGCGCCATCGTCAAGGGGCTGCGCGCCGTCTCCGACTTCGAGAACGAACTGCAGATGGCGCAGATGAACAAACAGCTGTCCGGGGTCGAGACGCTCTTCATCCCCACCAGTTCGGCCCATTCGTTCATCGCGTCACGGCTGTTGCGCGAGGTCGCCCGGTTCGGAGGCGACGTGACCGCCTTCGTTCCCAAGTCGGTCGCCCAACGGCTCGAGGAGAAGTTCGCCGGTGAGTGACCTCTTCGACGACCTCGAGCAGGAAGTGGCCGACGGCGAGCAGGCCGACGCCGAGACCTACATCCGCAGCGCCCTCGAGGTGGTCCTCAACGCCAAACCGATGCCGCTGTCGTCGTCGGTCCGGATCGAGCGGGACGAGTTGGTCGAGCTGCTCGAAGGGGCCCTCCAGCGCATCCCCGAGGAAATCAAGCAGGCCCGGTGGATGCTGAAAGAGCGCGAGGACTTCCTGGCCGAGACCCAGCGCAAGGCGGCCGGCATCATGGAGGAGGCCCGGGTCCAGACCGAGCGGATGGTTCAGCGGACCGAGGTCGTCCGCCAGGCCAATCACGTGGCCCAGCGGATCCTGGACGACGCCAACGAGGAGGCCCGTCGCCTACGGCACGAGGCCGAGGACTACGCCGACAAGAAGCTGGCCAGCTTCGAGATCGTCCTGGACCGGACGATGAAGACCGTCCAGGCAGGTCGGGAGAAGCTCCAGGTGAGTCCCATCCCGGCCGTCGACATCGGCGACCAGGGCGACACCTCGTTGGCCGGCGACGGGACCACGTCGCGCGGCGACGAGCCCGAGGGCTTCTTCGACCAGGACCTCGCCTGAGGCGGGTCGTGCCCGGAACCGACACGGCGCCGGTGCGTCCCGGAGACCGTCGGCCCTTCCAGGTCCAGGTGGCCGCCCTGCGGAAGCAGAACGGCGCCACCCGCCACGAGCACCGCGAAGGGGTGATCGCCGATCTCGGTGCCGTGTCTGTCGTCGTGCCCGAAGGAGCACCGGTGGTCCTCGACCTGACGCTCGCCTCCTACCCGGGCGGAATCATGGCCGACGGCACGGTGTCGGCCCCGTGGCTGGGCGAGTGTCGGCGCTGCGGCGGCCCGGTCGCGGGCACCGTGGCGGCCGAGGTACACGAGCGGTATGCACCGGTGGGGGGGACCGCACGCGACGAGGAGGCGTACCCTCTGGCCGGCGACGAACTGGACCTCGAGCCCCTGGCCCGCGACGCGGTCCTCCTCGAGTTGCCCCTGGCGCCCCTGTGCACCGACGACTGCCGGGGTCTGTGCCCGACGTGCGGGGTCAATCGGAACCTCGAGTCGTGCGCCTGCACCGCGCCGGTGGACCCCCGCTGGTCGGCCCTCGACACCCTGCGTGACGGAGGGGCCCAGACTTGACCTAGGATGTCCTCCTTATGGCCGTTCCGAAGAAGAAGACCTCCAAGGCGAAGAGCCGCAGCCGCCGGGCATCCAATTGGGTGCTGAAGGCGCCGGCACGCTCGGTGTGCCCGCAGTGCACCACCGCCAAGCTGCCCCACATCGTGTGTCCCAACTGCGGTTGGTACAAAGGCCGACAGGCCATCGAAGTCGACTAGTGGCCCGAGGCACACCTCGACCGACGGGTGACGCCTTCGACGCGCTCCCGGTGGCGGTCGATGCCATGGGCGGGGACAAGGCTCCGGACGAGATCGTCAAGGGGGCGCGCCAGGTGGCCGAGTCCGGGGCCATCGGTGTCCTGCTCGTGGGACTGCCCGGCGCCATGGGCGATACCGGCGGCCTCCCGCTCCTCGAGTGCAGCGAGGTCATCGGCATGGACGACGACCCCGCCCAGGGGGTGCGCCGCAAGAAGGACTCGTCGCTGGTCCGGGCGGCCGAGGCCGTCCGCGACGGCAAGGCCATGGCCATGGTTTCCGCCGGCAACACCGGGGCCACCATGGCCTCGGCACTCCTGCGGATGGGGCGGCTCCCCGGGATCATCCGGCCGGCGATCGCCACGCCGATCCCCGATCTGAAGAAGGACTACCCCACGGTCATGCTGGACGCCGGGGCCAACGCCGAGGCGACGTCGGCCATGCTCCTCCAGTTCGCCCAGATGGGGGCGGCGTACTCGACCAAGCGCTACGGGGTGGCCCGTCCCCGGGTGGCGCTCCTGTCGATCGGCGAGGAGAAGTCGAAGGGGACCCCGCTGATCAAGGAGACCCACGCCATCCTGGCCGAGGGGCACCATGGCGACTTCGAGTTCGTCGGCAACGTCGAGGGGCGGGACTTCTTCGAAGACCAGGCCGACGTCATCGTGACCGACGGCTTCACCGGCAACGTGGCCCTCAAGACCCTCGAGGGCACGCTGCGCTTCCTGCTCGAGACCCTGACCGGCATCTTCACCAAGCCGGAGGTGGCCGACGCGGCCGGCGTCCTGCTCCCCCACCTGATGCCGCTGGCCGCCACCCTCGACCCCGAGGGCACCGGGGGCGCCATGCTCCTCGGTGTCGACGGGGTGTGCGTGATCAGCCACGGGTCGTCGTCGTCGGTGGCCATGGTCAACGCCATCACGGTGGCCCATGACGTGGCCGTCAACGGGTTGGTGGCGGCCATCGCCGCCTCGGTGCGGTCCGACGACCTCGTCTCCGACTCGGCCGAAGTCGGCTGAACCTCAGCCCCTGGCGAACCCGGCCACGTCACGGGCGGTGTCCCGGCTGACGTCGGGACAGGCGATGGTGAAGATCTCGGTCCCGTGCATGGTGCCCATCTGCTGGCGGCAACGGGCCGCCACGCCGGCCTCGAGCAGCAGGCGGTAGAACTCGATCCCCTCGTCGCGCAGCGGGTCGCATTCGTTGACGTTGATGACCACCGGTGGCAGCCCGGCCACGTCATCGACCGTGGCGAACAGCGGCCAGGCCAGCGGGTCCTTCGCCTCTAATGCCTCGATCCCGTAGGCCAGGGCGCCCTTGCTGCCATGCAGGTCCAGCAGGATCCCGTTGTTCTCGTAGGTGGACACGAGACGCTCCTGGGGCCACTCCCCGGCGATGTAGGGGCACAGGGCGTAGAGCCCCTTCACCTTCCCGATCTCCCCATCGCGCAGCAGCCGCATGCCGGCGGCGAGGGTGAGGTTGCCGCCGCCGCTCTCGCCGGCGATCACGATCCGATCCGGGTCGATCCCCAGGTCACCGGCGTGGTCGACCACCCAGTGGAAGCCGGACACGCAGTCGTTCAAGCCGGCCGGATACGGGGCCACCTCGGGTACCGACGACGGCGAGAGAGCGTTGCGGAAGTCCACCATCACCACGGCCACCCCGTTGGCGGCGATGAGCTTGCCCCAACCCCGGTACATCCCGTCGAAGCACGACAGGTTGGTCATACCGCCGCCGTGGATGTAGTACACGCAGGCCACGGCGTCGTCACCGACCGGGCGGATGATCCGGAGATTGATGGCATTCCCGTCGGGGGTCGAGGTGATCGACTCCGTGGAGATCCGCAACCCGGTCGACGGAGCCGCTTCCTCGGTATCGCACAGGTCCATGAATTGGCGGAACATCTCGGCGCCCTCGATGGCCTCGGGGGTGTTGGCCTCGGCAACCAGCTGCTCCCGGGTGGTCGCCGAGGACGGCTCGATGTCCGGTAGGAGCCCGAGGAGCGCTTTGAGGCGCGGGTCGATCCGACGGTCAGCGGCAATGTCGTGGGCCACGGCGGCCTCCTGGGGTTTCGAGGCTGGCGGGGTGGACAGACCAGCCTGCCCGTGACCTTACGACGACCGGCGGAGCAGGTCCTTGGCGATGTGGGTGACCTGGATCTCGTCGGTCCCGGCGTAGATCTGGAAGACCTTGGCGTCCCGGGCGAGCTGCTCGACCCGGTACTCGGCGGTGTAGCCGTTCCCACCCATCAGCTGGACGGCCTCCATGGCCACCTCGGACGCGGCCTGGGCCGAGTAGAGCTTGAGGGCCGAGGCCTCGGCCAGGGTCAGGTCCTTCCCGGCCGCGGAGGTCTCGATATGCCGGAAGACCAGGTTTTCGACGTTCAACCGCGCCACCTCCATGCGGGCCAGCTTGAGCTGGATGAGCTGGAAGTCGCCGATGGGCTTGCCCCACAGGACGCGGTCCTTGGCGTACTGGACCGACAGCCTGAGGCACTCCTCGATCACGCCGAGTGCCATGGCGGCTACGCCGGCCCGCTCGGTCACGAAGTTGGCCTTGGCCGATTCGCGGCCGCTCTCCTCGCGTTCCTCCGTCTCGCCGAGGAGGTGGTCCCTGCCGACCCGCACGTCGGTCATGAAGAGCTCACCGGTGGGGGAGGAGTGCAGGCCCATCTTGCGGAGCGGCTTGGACTGCTCGAGCCCGGGGGTGCCGGCATCCAGGATGAACGTGAGCACCGGCCGGTCCCGCATCGGGGTGCCCGACCCGTCGTCGAGCTTCGTGTAGAGCACGATGGTGTCGGCGTAGGGCCCGTTGGTGATCCAGGTCTTCGAGCCGTTGATGACGTACTCGTCCCCGTCCCGACGGGCGGTGGTGGTCATGCCGCCGAGGGCGTCGGAGCCGGAGTTGGGCTCGGTGATGGCCCAGGCGCCGACCTTCTCGGCGGTGAGCAGGTCGAGGCCCCACCGTTCCATCTGCGCCGGGGTCCCGCCCTTCATGATGGTGCCGGCGGTCAGGCCGACGCTGACCCCCATTGAGGTCACGATGCCGGGACAGTGGTGACACAGCTCGATAATCGGGATCAGGGTCATGGCCGCCGCCCCGCCGTCACCGGCACGCGCGGACCGCTCCTCGGCGGATTCCTTGGTCCCGGACACCTTGCGCTCGATCTGGTTCTTGAACCGGTCCCTGGCCATCTGGTCCATGCCGAAGGCGGCGTAGAGCTTGCGGATGATGTCGTACGGGGGCACGCCCTCGTGCTCCACGGCGTCGATCTGCGGGACCACCTCGGCATCGATGAAGCGCCGGATTGCGTCCCGGACCATGAGATGCTCTTCGGACCACTCGAACATGGCGACCTCCCCGTAGGTGGACCTGCTCAGGTGATGGAACAGGTTCTGCTCGGGGCAGAGGCTACTCGTACCCCGCCTACAGTCGAGGCGTGCGACTGAAGCGCAAGTCCGAGGGAACTCCCTATGAGCGATGGGGCGGCCAGCCGTTCTTCGACGCGCTGGTGGAGCAGTTCTACGTGGGCGTGGCGACCGACCCGTTGCTCCGGCCCATGTACCCCGACGACCTGACCGAGTCCAAGGTCCATCTCGCCCTGTTCCTCGGCCAGTACTGGGGCGGCCCGGAGGTCTACAACCAGGTCAGGGGACATCCGCGCCTGCGGATGCGGCACACCCCGTTCGTGATCGGGCGCACCGAGGCCGAGGCCTGGATGCGTCACATGACCGCGGCGGTGGATGCCATGGCCATGGCCGCCGACGACCGCACCGAGCTGCTCGACTACCTGTCGATGGCGGCCCGAAGCCTCCAGAACGCCCACTGAGTCGGTCCACTCCGTCGGAGTGTTGGCCGCATCACCAGGTGGCGCCCAGGACGGCCCGCATGGTGGCTTCGAACTCGGCGTCGCCGAGCGATGATCTGGCACCCAGCACCGTGGCGGCATCCTCGCCCACCGGCACCCGCAGGGGGGTGGCCGGGTCCTCGATGGCCCGGAGGATGGCCCCCGCCACGAATTCGGGGCCCGGTCGCCCGGACGGGCCGGTCACCACCCGGTCCGTGTGCTCCCACTGCTCCCACAGCTGGTCGTAGGACGGGTCGCCCCGCTCGTGCCCGCCCGGCAACATGCCGGGGGCCGTGTAGCCGGGCTCCACGATGACCACCCGGATGCCGAAGTGGGCGAGTTCGTAGTGGAGGGTCTCGGAGAACGACTCGAGGGCGTACTTCGACGCCGAGTAGGCTCCGTCGAGCGGCGTGGCCACCCGGCCCTGGATGGAACTGACGTTGACGATGACGCCGGAGCCCCGCTCGCGCCATGCCGGTAGTAGGGGTTGGAGCACCCGTAGGGCGCCGAAGACGTTGGTGGCGAAGATGGACTCGATCTGGTCGAGCGGAAAGTTCTCGAGCGGCCCCTTGCCGTTCTGGGCGGCATTGTTGACCACGGCGTCGAGCGGGCCGGCCGCGTCGAGGGCCGCGGCCACGGAGGCGTCGTCGGTGACATCGAGTGGGAGGCGGAGGGCCACGTCGAGGTCGTCGAGCAGGTGCACGTCACGGGCGGTGGCCACGACCTCGTGGCCGGCCCCGGCCAGCTCGGTGGCGGTGGCCGCGCCGATGGCCCGACCCGCACCGGTGATGAGGATGCGTATGGCGCCGAGGCTAGGACACACGCCGGACCCGGCGCCCCGTGCGCAGCCACGGGGAACGGGCGAGGACGGAGGGCTAGCCTGCCGGCATGACGACCGATGAACTCATGGCCCGCGCCTGCCCGATCATCCGGGACATCGGCTGGGCCCACTACTTCGCCCCCGAGGCGGAGGCCCTGGCCGCCGAGCTCGGGATCGACATCTTCACGCTGTATGCCGTCGGCCGGGGTGGCGTCCTCGGCGACGTGGAATCGGTCGTGGTGGCCAGCGCGTTCGGCTACTTCAACCCCGACGTGGTCGACGCCCTGTGGAACCTCGGCACACAGCACGTCGCCCCCCGTGAGGCCGCCCGCGCCTATCTCGACTGTGCGGCCGAGGTGGGCCGCCGTGCCCTCGCCCACATCGAGGGGCTCGACGCCATGGTGGCCGCCGCCGACGCCGTCAACCAGGCGGCCGACCCGGTCGGGCTGGCCCTCTACGCCGGCTTCCGGGGTGAACTCCTGGTGGCGGACACCCCGGGACGGGCCCTCCAGATCGTCACTGTCCTGCGCGAACTGCGGGGAAGCGCCCACCTCATTGCCCTCCGGGCCTGTGGAGTGGACGCCCGCACCGCCCACTTCATCAAGCGCCCCGGCGACGGGGTCATGTTCGGGTGGCCCGCCGACTTCGTGCCCGAGATCAGTGACGAGCAGCGGGCGGCGGCGGACCGGGCGGAGGAACTGACCGACGCGCTGGTGCGCCCGGCGTATGCCGTGCTGGACGACGCCGGTGCGGCCGCGCTGCTGCGCGGCCTGGACGATATGGCCGTCGCCCTCGGCGGGGGCACCGACTGACCCACTGTCCGGTCGTGGCCCAACAGGCGGCCCAGGGGCAACCGCACAGGCCCGGACCCCGTCGCGCACCGGTGGCGCAGGCATATCCTGTCGTCCCATGAGCCCGAGCCTCGCCCCGGACGGTTGGACCATCGACGAACTGGCCCGCCACGCCGACGTCTCCGTCGGGACGATCCGGCTCTACCAAAGTGAGGGCCTGCTGCCGCCGGGCCGCCGGCTGGGACGCTCGATGCGCTTCGGTCTCGCCCACTTCGACCGACTCCGCCGGATCCAGCAACAGCGCGACTGCAACTTCACGCTGGCCGCCATCCGCCGCATGCTCGATGAGGGGCTGTTCGTCCTGCTCGATCGCGTCCTCGGCGCTGACGAGCGGCCCCGGATCCGGGCTCAACTGGCCGAGGAGGCGGGGGTGGACGAACGCCTGGTCGTCCTGCTCGAGCACCTCGGCTTCCTCGCCGCGCCCGGCGACCGTGGTGCCGAGACCTACGACGGGGCGGACGTCCGCGTCCTGGAGGCGGTGGGGCAGCTCGAGGAGCTGGGCACACCGCCGGCGATGCTGGAAGTGGTGCTCCCGATCTACATGCGCCACATCCGGGCCCTCCAAGAGGAGCTCCTCTGCACGCTCTCCGAGCGCACCGACCTGGGCCCGGAGCTGTCGGGCGACGCGGTGGCCGCGTACAACGCGCGGGCGGCGGAGCATACGGAGGCATTCCTCAACCGGTGGGACGTCATCGTGGACTACCTCCACCACCGGATGATCCAGCGCCTGGTCCACCTGGCCCGGGGCCGGCGGGAACCGGTCCGGTGACCGGACCGGTTCCCGCCGACGCTCAGGGCATCAAGGTGTCGAGGAAGCTGTTGGAGAAGATGCGGTTCGGGTCGTAGCTGTCCAGCGTGGCCAGCGCCGCGCTCCAGCCGTCATTCGCCGCCTGCCCGGTCGTGTACATGGCGGGGATGGTGGAGCCGAGCACCGAGGCGTTCGACCAGGCACCCGACGAGGTGTAGCCCCAGCCCTTGGACCATTCGGACCGGACCCCCGCGTACGACCCGGTGTAGTTCGACAGGATCCATGACTCGAGCTGGGCGTAGAACTGGGCCGAGGCGGTGGTGCCCGGGATGGTCAGCGCATCGAGCCACACGGCGCAGTTCCAGCTGGGCTGGTCGGGCCTCGGGCGGAGCGGCCCGAGCTGGGGCGTCTGCGCACCGGAGACGGCCACGTCCGAGGCCAAGTCCAGGCCGGTCACCCGGATCTCGATGGGTCCGTTCATCGGGTACTGGCCGTTGGCGGCGTACTGGTTCACCAGGTTCGTGTAGTACGTGTAGAAGTCGCTGACCACCCGCTGGATCGAGCTGGTATTGGTGAGGATGGTGTACCCGTTGGCAGTCACCTGCAGCGTGGTCGCCTTGACGTAGAGGGTGGAGTAGCGGGACGGGCCCCAGATGTTGCCCGTGTTCTCGAAGAAGAGCCCCGTGCCGACGGCGGCCATCTCGGCGTTCTCGAAGGTCGGGGTGCCCGATACGACCCCCTTCAACAGGCTGGCGATGAACTGGGACTGCGCCGTGGTGACACCGTTGGCGAACGCGTAGTTGTACGGGCCCGAGACACCGTTGGAGAACCAGGGCTGGCTCGGTGCGACGTTCCACACCTTGAGCCAGGGCAGCGTGGTGAAGGGGAACGAGATCAGCTCCACCCGGCCCGAGGACAG
>Ga0209483_1001164_pt1 | contig 20531 bp, 24 predicted proteins | sample NGEPerA_FD_184508 | JGI IMG/M metagenome (GOLD analysis project Ga0209483, IMG submission 184508) | Arctic peat soil microbial communities from the Barrow Environmental Observatory site, Barrow, Alaska, USA - NGEE PermafrostL2-A... | ecosystem: Environmental > Terrestrial > Soil > Wetlands >... | reverse complement strand
GTTCGGCGCGGTGATCCTCATCTCCGGCAATCTGCCGTTCAAGACCGAAGTCGCGTCGCTCTATGCCTTTCAGCGCCTGAACAGCGGCGACGAGCAGGGTGCGGCGGCGCTCGCCATGCTGCTGCTCGTGATCTCGCTCGCGGTGCTGCTCACGATCGGCGGCCTGCGACGTTGGGCGGTGCGCCATGATCGGTAGGTACCTGATCCGCTTCGGATCGCTCGGGTACCTCGTGATCATCCTCGTCGCGCCGGTGTGCCTCATCTTCTGGCGCGCGTTCGAGCACGGCTTGCACCCGTTCTGGGCGGCGATCTCGAATCCCACCGCGGTGCATGCGCTGAAGCTGACGCTCGAGGTGGCGATCGTCGCGGTACCGCTCAACACGGTGTTCGGGATCCTCTGCGGCCTCGCCATCGTTCGGCACCGATTCCCGGGCATGGGGCTCGTCAACGCCATCGTCGACCTGCCGATGGCACTCTCGCCCGTCGTCGTCGGCCTGGCGCTGTATCTCCTCTATGGACGACAGGGCTGGTTCGGGCCGTGGCTTTCCGATCACGGCGTGCGAGTGCTGTTCGCCTATCCGGGCATCCTCCTCGCCACGATCTTCGTCTCGCTGCCGTTCGTGGCGCGCGAGACGGTGCCGGTGCTCCGCGAGATCGGCACCGACGCGGAGCAGGCGGCGGCCACGCTCGGCGCGAACGGATGGCAGACCTTCTGGCGGGTGACCCTGCCGGCGATCCGCTGGGGTGTGGTCTACGGCGTGGTGCTGACGACCGCCCGGGCGCTCGGAGAGTTCGGCGCGGTGAGCGTCGTCTCGGGACGGATCGAGGGCCAGACCCAGCAGTTGCCGCTATATGTGCAGGATCGCTTCGAGAACTTCGACTCGACCGGCGCCTACACCGCCGCGGTGGTACTGGCGCTGCTCGCGCTGGCGACCCTCGTGGCGATGAACCTGCTCACGCGGCGCACCCGCGGAAGGACGGCCGTATAACCATGGCTATCGAGGTGCGGAACGTGGGGAAGCATTTTGGCGAGTTCGTCGCGCTCGAGGACGTCAGCATCCGAGTGAACGACGGCGCGCTGACGGCGCTGCTGGGACCGAGTGGGAGCGGGAAGTCGACGCTGCTGCGGATCATCGCCGGCCTGGAGACGCCCGACGCGGGCGAGGTGGAGATCGGCGATGAAGACGTGACGGACACGCCCGCGCGCACGCGCGACGTGGGCTTCGTGTTTCAGCACTACGCCCCGTTCAAGCACATGACGGTGCACGACAACGTCGGCTTCGGCCTGAAAGTGCGCAGGCGCCCGAAGTCGGAGATCGAGGCGCGCGTGAAGGAGCTGCTGGGACTCGTCAGGCTCGAGGGCCTGGCCGAGCGGTACCCGTCGCAGCTCTCAGGCGGTCAGCTGCAGCGGATGGCGCTGGCGCGGGCACTGGCGGTGCAGCCGCGGGTGCTGTTGCTCGACGAGCCGTTCGGTGCGCTCGACGCGCAGGTTCGGGGAGAGCTGAGGGAATGGCTGCGGCGGCTGCACGAGGAGATCCACGTGACGACGATCTTCGTCACCCACGATCAGGAGGAGGCGATGGAGGTCGCCGAGCAGATCGTGGTGATGAACGAGGGCAAGATCGAGCAGGCGGGCACCCCGCGCGAGTTGTATGAGAGCCCGAGGAACGAGTTCGTGATGTCGTTCATCGGCCCGGTCAACCGCCTCGGCGACACGTTCCTGCGCCCCCACGACATCCAGATCCTGGCGGACGCCGACGGGAGCAGCACCGAGGCGCTCGTGCAGCGGGTCGTCCACCTGGGCTTCGAGGTCCGCGTCGAGCTGACCCTGCATGACGGCCGCGACATCTGGGCGCAGGTCACGCGCGAGAGCGCGGAGCAGCTGGAGCTCGCCGAGGGCCAGATCCTCGCCGTGCGCCTCCCCCCTCCCCGCGTCTTCGCCGCCTGACACTCAACGCGTCCATCGCCCTACACGTGCTCGTGGCCTAACGCGTTTCCCAGGCTTGCTCTTCTTTGGTCAGGGCGAGGATCTCCTTCGGTAGCTTGCCGGCGGCCACGTCGGCGACCGTGACATGCTCGAGCACCTTGCGGAGGTTGGCGCGCAACGCGACCCAGACCTGCTGGAGGGACTCGGCTGAGCCCTGATATTCGATCTCCTCCGGTCGCTGGCCGCGAATGCCCACGAGCGGCCCCTCGACCGCCCGGATCACCTGCGCCAGGTTCACCTCATCGGCCGGGTGGGCCAGCCAGTAGCCGCCCTCGGGGCCACGCTGGCTGCGGACGACCCCGGCGGAGCGCAGCTGCGTGAGGATGTTCTCGAGGAATGACACCGGGATGCCCTGAGCCTGGGCCACCTGATCGACCTTGCGGGGCGAATCCTGACTTCCGGCGGCGAGCTCGACGGCCGCTCGCACGGCGTAGTCGGCCTTCGCGGTGACGTGCATCGGGTCATTCTCCCGGAAACGGCGGCGGACGACCCCGGGCCCTGCAATTCCGACCTGTGTGGTAGAAATTAGGGACACCTAATAGGACTCCCGAGCAAAGAGGTTCCGATGGGCTTCACCGAGACAGTGGTGCTGGGCGCGATCGCCGGTTTGACGATCTACCTCGGGCTGCCGCTGGGCCGCGTAAAGCGAGTCGACGATCGCCTGCGCGTCAGCCTCGCGATGTTCTCGGTCGGGATTCTGGCGTTCATCTTCATGGACGTCACCAAGCACGGCGAGCAGATCCTCGAAACGACCGTCGCGCACTACAAGGCCCACACGACCGGCTTCGGCCACGTGCTCGGCCTGTTCGCCCTGCTCGCAGTGGGCTTCACGGTCGGGACCGCCGGCATCTCGGCGGTCGAGCGCAGGCTACGCGCACGGCGCACGGCCCCCGCTCCGATCGCCGGCGGCGAAGCCGCGGCCACCCTCAGCCCACGAGAGGTCATCCGCGCCGAGGAGGGCGCCGAGGACGCCCGGCAGCGCGCCTTGCAGACGGGCATGGTGATCGCGGTGGCGATCGGCCTGCACAACTTCGCCGAGGGCCTCGCGATCGGCGTGTCGGCCAAAGCCGGCGCGATCGGCCTGGCGACGGTGTTGATCATCGGCTTCGGCTTGCACAACGCGACCGAGGGCTTCGGCATCGTCGGCCCACTGGGCGCAGTGCGACCGTCGTGGCGGTGGCTGGGACTCGCCGGTCTGATCGGCGGCGGACCCACGTTCCTCGGCACGATCGTCGGCTACCAGGTCAACTCAGAACCGCTAGAGCTGATGTTCTATGCGCTCGCGGGCGGCGCGATCCTGTATGTGATCGGCGAGATCTGGGTGGGGATGCGCCGCTACGGATACCACACCCTCGGTCTGTACCTGATCGCCGCCGGTTTCCTCGTGGGCGTGGCGACCGACCTGGTCGTCTCCTACGGCGGCGGATAGCCTCGCTTGCAGACGCGCGGGACGATCGTGGAGTGAGCACGGCACGCGCAGCTTTCAAGGGTTTTGCGCCGCGCGCGCTCACCGCCGGCGCCAACCTAATCGGGCACGGGCACGGCAATCACGTTGAGGTCATCGATGCCGTTGAAGTCATCGGGGTTGCAGGTGTAGACGGGGAGGTCGTTGGCGAGGGCTGTTGCAGCGATCATCGCATCGTAGGTGCGAGCACTGGTCTTACGGCCGGCGCGGCGCAGCGAGGCGGCGACGCGCCCGAAAGTGCGGGCGGCAGCGGCGTCGAAGGGGAGCGGGTCAAAGTCGGTCTCGGCCTGCTGTAGGTGCGCCTGGCGCGCAGCGCGCTCCTGCTCATCGTCGGCGACGAGCGGACCGACCGACAACTCGGCAAGGGTTACAGTCGTGATGAGCGGTTCAGTGGGCAGCGTCCCAGCGTCCGTGAGACGCGGCAGAAAGATGACCGTCGAAGTGTCGAGAATTCCCCGGGTGGGCGGGAGTCCCGTCGTCGTCTCCGGCTCGTCAGCCTCCGGCTCGTCATTCACAAGCTTGCGTCCAGCAACTCGTCGACGTCCCTGCGCAGAGCGACGGGGTTCACCTGGGGCAGCAGGCGCCAGCGGCGGAGCAGCGTCTCAGCCGAGAGCGCGGGATGCGATACCGCCCGCAGCTCGGCGACAGCCCTCCCCGCACGCGTGATCGTGATCTGCTCGCCCCGCGCGGCGCGATCGACCACATCGCCACCCTGGTTGCGCAACTCCCGGATACTAACCTTAGCCACGCCCTCACGGTATCACACGTGATACACCCAACGAGGGAGACCGCCGCGAGGCATGTCTTCGGTGCTGCTCGCGGGTCGGGGGCGAGCAAGCGCTACCGGCCGGTACCCCGGTGACCCTCGCCACGCACGGGCCGGTCACGATCGTGGAGTGAGCTCCGAGCCTCCTCCCCCTTGTCGGCAACCAGATGTCAAGCCCCCACCATAAGCACGGGGCTTAGTGGCACGTTCAGGCTGCTTGCCAGAGCGCGTCATCCCCGCGCGGCCGGCGGACCGCGTCGCCCGAGGCGACGAGCTCGAGCAGGGCGGCCTCCGCGGCGGGACGGTCGGGCCAGGCGTTGCCCTCGGTCATCAGGGCCGCCACCTCCTGTGTGGTGAGGCCGTCGGTGAAGTGCTGGAGCAGCGGCGCGGGCGATGGCGGCGCCGGTTCACGCGCGAGTGTCGGGTCGAGGTTGGCGACGAGCACGTCGTAGGCCTCGACCGGCTGGAAGCCACCCGCTTGCAGTCGTTGTGAGTCGCGCTCGAAGACGACCGACGGCGCGGTGAAGCGCACCGGCCCGTCCGAGGCGGCGGTCTTGCCCTGCAGCTCGGAGGCCGAGCCGGCCGCGGTCCGCGCCTCGGCGCGGTCGCGCTCGTATGCCTCGCTCACCTCGGGTGCGTCCAGTCGCGAGACGATCTCCTGGCGTCGATACCGGGCACCGCGCGGAGCGCCTCGGTGAGCTGCGCGTCGTCGTCGAGCAGCAGTGGCGTGGTGAAGTTCGCGAGCTGCAAAGCCCTGAACACGCGCCACTCGCTCCCGGGGTCGAGGATCCGCGCTGCGACGACCGCGCGGCAGGCGCGAGCGGTCGCGCTGATGCGCGCCTTCGGGTTGGGAGACAGCGGCATCCCGTAGCGGCGGTAGCGCTGTTGACCGAGCGCGGCGCGCAACGGCGTGTATCCACGCGCTTCGTACTGAGATGCCTCCTCGGTGAGGCCGATCAGCACGAGCCGCCACTGGAGCTGCTCGCGATAGCGCCACTCGAGCACCCGCAGCGCCGGGTTCGCTGAGTAGGCCCACGGGCAGGCCGGGTCGCTGTAGAGCGTCGCCGCGATCATCCTGAGACAACTCTAGGACAGTGAGCGCCCTACGACGACAAAGGCTCTACGAGGACGCCGAAAGCTCTACGAGGACGAAGCCTACGACGGCAACAGCCGCACGGGCAGCGTCTTCAGCTGGTTGACGAATGCCGACTCGACATATTCGGGTCTGCCGTCGAGCTCGATCGCGGGGTAGCGCGCGAGCGTCTCCTCGAGCAGCACTCGCAGCTCCAGGCGCGCAAGCGCGGTGCCCAGACAGAAATGCCGTCCGCCGGCGCCGAAGGCCTGATGCTCGGTGGTGCGCCGCAGGTCGAAGCGGTCGACGTCGTCGTGGCGCGTCTCGTCGCGGTTGGAGGAGACGTACCACATCACCACCTTCTCGCCCTCCTTGATCTCCTGCCCGTGCAACTCGGTGTCGCAGGTGGCGGTGCGGCGGAAGTGCGCGAAGGCGGGGAACATCCGCAGCGACTCCTCGACCGCCCGCGGAACGAGCGCCGGATCGTCCAGCAGCAGCTCTCGCTGCTCTTGGTCTTCCATCAACGCGCGCATCCCGCTGCAGTACGTCGCCTTCGTGGAGTCGTTGCCGGCCGCCATCAGCAGGAAGAACCCCATCACGATCTCGTGCTCCTCGAGTTTCTCCCCATCCACCTCCGCATGGACCAGCAGGCTCGTCAGATCGTCGGTCGGGTCCTCGCGACGCTCCGCGATCAGCACGCGGCAGCGCTCGAAGATCTCGGGTACGTCCCGCTCCATCACGGCCCGCGGACCCTCCGGGTTGATATCCGGGTCGCCCGCTCCGAGCATGGTGTTCATCAGCCGTGCCCAGATCTCGTCGTCCTCGGGCGGGATGCCCATGAAGCTGCCGATCACGCGCGAGACGACCGGCTGCGCGACGTCCGTGACGAGGTCGCATCGCTCGCGGCCGGCGAGCCTGTCCAGTACCCCGACGGTGATCGCGCGAATCTCGTCCTCGTGCTCGGCGATCCGCTTCGGCGTGAAGCCGGCCTGGAACAGCGACTTGACGCGGTCGTGCTTCGGTGGGTCCATCCCGATGAACATCGCCCGCGTCAGCTCGAGCGGCAGCAGCGAGTCGGTCAGCGCCGTGATGCCGCCGAGTTCGGAGGAGTAGGTCGCCCAGTCGCGGCTCACCTCGTGGACGTCGTCGGCCGTCGTGACCGACCAGTACCCAGCCTCTTTCGGGAAGTCGGACATGCGCGCGGTCCAGTGCACGGGGCACTCGTTGCGCAGCCGCCGGAACAACTCGTGCGGCGGACCGTCATGCCAGAGCTCGGGCTCGCCGACGAGCACGTTCTCGAGATCGCTGTCAACCGACGCCATCGTGACCTCCTGGATCGCTCGGGGGGGACGTGGTGTGGATGCTACTGGCCAGCCGGCCAGCGTGGGTTGGAACCCACCCGCGAAAGCCGGGCGGACCGTCGGTCTCGAAAGCCGGCCTCACCGTCGGTCTACGTGGCTCGTTCGGCCGCGCGCAGACCGCTGAGCAGCCAGATCGCGAACAGCACGATCAGGCTCGCCGCGGATGCGAAGGCTAGGCCGGTGTGGTCGTGGACGCCGGAGATCAGCCCACGCCCGGCACCGAGGAAGGCGGTCGCGGGGTTGACGCTCGCGACGGCATGGATCCAGCCCTTGAGCAGTCCGAGCGGGACGTAGACGGGTGCCAGGAACAGGATCAGGAAGACCGGCGTCTGCATCAGCGGACCCGCTTGGATCGTGCGGAAGCGGAATGCCACGCCGCCCGCCCAGCCGTAGCCGACGAGCACGAGCAGTGCAGCCAGACCGTACAGGCCGACGATGTCGACGCCGTCGCCGGTGATCTGCATGCCCGAGATCAGCGCCACGACGGTCACCAGCGTGAGCGTGATCGCCGCGCGCGAGAGCGCCACGATCGCGTAGCCGAGCGCGATCCCGCGCCGGTCCTCCGCCGCCAGCATCAGCCGCCGGGCGAAGCCGCTTTCGAAGTCGAATGCCAGCGTGAAGCCCGTGAACAGACCGGAGAACATCGCCGACTGACACATCACGAACACGAACTGGAACGCCGTGTAGCCCGCCGGAAACGTGAAGCCGGGCACTTTCCCCAAGGCGGACAGGCCGCCGGCGAAGCTCGCGAAGAACACCAGCGGGAAGATCAACGACGGGATGATCAGGTCGGGACGGCGGATGTAGGTGTGCATCCCCCGCCAGGCGATCGTCCAGGCGATGCGCCACAGGCCGCCGTGGCTCGCACGTGCGCCGCTCGACAGGGCGCCACCACCCTGATGTGCGCCGCTCGGGCGCGAGTTGCCGCTCGCCGCAGTGCTCATGTCCGCTGCATCCTCGTCCGCAGTGCCGTGGTGGCCGCCAGCAGGGCGATTGCCCCGAGGCAGCCCGCAACCGCGAAGCCGCGCCACAACGCGGTCGCGTCCCAGCCGTAGATGTACAGGCTGCGGAAGGCCTCGATCAGGTAGGAGATCGGGTTCCAGTCCGCGACCGTGTGAAACCAGCCGGTCCCCAGCAGGTTGCGCGGGAGGTTGCTCGAGGACAGGAACATGAACACGAAGAACAGCGGGAACAGGCCTTGTACCGCTTCGCCCGATCCCGTCCACAGGGCAGCCGCGCAACCGAGCGCGCCGAACGCCAGCGTCGTCAGCGAGCCCAGCGCGATCACGACCAGCGCGCCGCCGAAGCCGGAGTCGAGATGGGCCCCCACGAGGAGCCCGATGAGAATGTAGACCGCCGACTGCAGCGCGCCGACCGCCGCCACCCCGACGAGCAGGCCCGCGATCAGCGACACCCGCCTCAGGGGAGTCAGCGCGAGCCGGTTGAAGAAGCCGCTCTCGATGTCCTCCGCGAGGTTGGTGCCAGTGTTGATCAGCGCGAACAGCGCCCCCTGGATGAACGCCACCGCGATCGCGAACGACACGTAGGAGTGTGTGGGGAAGCCGGCGAGCAGGGTCGCCGATTTCAGGCCGCTGGCGTTGACCGCGAGCAGGATGACCGGGAAGAACACGATCGGGAACAGCTGAAACGGCTGGCGCAGCGTCTTGCGCATCGAGCGCCTGGCAAGCACGCTCACCTGCGTGGAGAGCAGGCTGCTCATGCAATTCCCTCCGGATCGGAAAAACGCCGGCTCACACCGCTGTCGCGGGCGCCGGCTGCCCGCTCTCCTCGTTCTCCTCGTCGCCCGCGCCCTCGAGCGAGCGGCCGGTCTTCGCCAGGAACACGTCATCGAGCGTCGGCGTGTGCAACCGCAGGTCGGCGATCGGCAGGTTCTCGGCGTCGAGCGTGCGCACGATCTCCGCCAGGTCGCTCACGCCCTCGGGTAGCTGCGCCGCGACGCTGTTGGGCGCCGCCGCGCCTTCCTCTCCGAAGCGATGCAGGACGTCTTTGAGCCGCTCGCGGTCGCCCGGGTCCTGGGGGATCACCTCGACGCTCGAGCGCCCGATCTCCGCCTTCAGCGCCGCAGGCGTGCCCTCGGCGACGATCGTCCCGCGGTCGATGATCCCGACGCGGTCGGCCAGCACGTCGGCCTCCTCCAAGTACTGCGTCGTCAGGAACACCGTCACGCCGTCGTCGGCCAGCCGCCTGACCTCGTCCCACAGCGCGGCGCGACTCTGCGGATCGAGCCCGGTCGTCGGCTCGTCGAGGAACAGCAGCCGCGGGCGATGCACGAGCGCGAGACCCAGGTCGAGCCGGCGCTTCATCCCGCCCGAGTAGCCGCCGACCTTCCGATCGGCCGCGTCCATCAACCCGACGCGCTCCAGGAGCTCCGTGCCACGCGACTCGCGTTCGCCCTTGCCAAGGCCGTGCATCGCGCTCTGCAGGCGCATGTGCTCGCGGCCGGTGAGGAACGGGTCGAGCGCCGACTCCTGCAGCGAGGCGCCGATCGCGCCGCGTACCTCCGCGCCATGCGTAACCACGTCGAGGCCGGCGACGCGGGCCTTCCCGGAGGTCGGAGGCAGCAGCGTCGTCAGCACCAGCACCGTCGTCGACTTGCCGGCGCCGTTGGGGCCGAGAAAGCCGTAGATCTCGCCCGGCGCGACCTGCAGGTCGATGCCGTCGACGGCGCGCACGCCGCCCTTGAAGTCCTTCACAAGGCCCTCGACCTCGATGCCGTTCTCGCCTGCGATTCCGTTACTGACATTCGTCACGATCAACTCCCTTTCTTTGCTGTCCCGGCGCGCTTCAGACTGCTCGACCCTGGTCATCCGTGCCGATCACGAACGAGCCCCCTCCGGCACTGCCCCCCGCCGCGGGTGCAGCGGACCGGGCGCCGGGACGCGCATGACGCGGGCCAGCGGCCGCGGCAGGTACCAGTTCCAATCGCCGAGCAGTGATACCACGGCCGGCAGCAGCAGCGCGCGCACGACCGTCGCGTCCAGCAGGATGCCCACGCCGAGGCCGGTGGCGAGCACCTTGATGTCGGTATTCGGCGCGGAGGCGAGCGAGGCGAACGCGAGGAACAGGATCAGCGCGGCGCTCGTCACCAGCCGCCCGGTGCGCCCGAGGCCCGTGATCACCGCCTCGTCGGTCGACCCCGTGCGGTCGTACTCCTCGCGGATCCGCGCGAGGATGAAGACCTCGTAGTCCATCGACAGCCCGAACAGGAACGCGAACACCATCAGGGGAATCCAGAAGGTGATGGCCCCGGTTGCAGGCACGCCGAACAGCGCGCCGGAGCCATGACCCTCCTGCCAGAACCAGGTCATCACGCCAAACGCCGCTCCCATCGAGACGAGGTTCATCACGACCGCCTTCACGGCGAGCACGAGGGAACGGAAGGCGCGGGTGAGGAGCGCGATCGTGAGCAGCGCGATGACCGCGAACATCAAAAGGAAGTTGCCGAACACCGCGTGCTGGTAGTCGAGCTCGATCGCACCCTCGCCGGCGATGCCGAGCACCCCCGGCACCCCGCGCAGAGCAGTGCGCGCGGCACGTACCGGCTGTAGCGAGCTGGAGTTGACCGTCTCCGCGCTGGGGATGCCGAGCAGGACCGTCGTGCCACCCCGATTGCTGTCGGGTCCGCTGGAGAGCACCGCCGTCGCCATCCCGGGCACCGCGGCCAGGCGGGCGCGCACGTTCGCCGCCTGTCCGGAGCGGCTGAGCACTTCGACCGGGGTTAGCACGCCGCTCGACACTCCACCCTGCTGCAGGCGGGCGTAGGCATCGTGCGCGGTACCCGTTTTGGCGAGCGCGCTCGCACTCGTTTCGCCGGTCGTGAGGCTGAACACGGGGATGATCAGCACGGCGAGAATTACGACCGCCACGCCCACGGCCACGCCACGATGGCGGACGATCGTCCGCGCCCAAGCGGTCCAGCCGCGGCTTGCCTGGGACTCGTGGCGGATGTGCGGCCAGTCGACGCGCGGACCGATCCCGCCGAGCAGCGCGGGCAGCAGCGTGAGCGCGACGGTCGTCGAGACGAGCGGGATCAGCATGCCCCCGTAGCCGACGCTGCGCAGACCGGGCACCGGCAGGACGATCAGCGAGACCAGCCCGATCGCCACCGTCAGCCCCGAGAGCAGCACCGCGCGCCCCGCGGTGGCCATCGCGGCGGTCACCGCGTCGGCGTTATCGCGTCCGTGCGCGCGCTCCTCGCGCCAGCGGGTGACGATCAGCAGCGAATAGTCGATCGCCACGCCGAGACCGACGAGCGAGACGAGGAACTGGACGATGAACGAGACTTCGGCCACATAGGTGAGCGCCAGCACCACGAGCAGGGTCGTGAGGATCGATACGGCGGCGATCAGCAGCGGTACGAAGGCGAGCAGCGAGGCGAACACGAAGGCGAGCACCGCGAGCGCCCCCAGGCCGCCGATCAGCGTCTCGACGAGCACGCCGGGGCCCTTACTCGAGCCTCCGTTGGCAAGCTGGCTGAGGCCGGTCAGCTGGACCTGCGTGCCGCTCGGCAGCGCGGCCGCGACGGAGCGTTCTACCTGCGCCGGGATCTTCGGCGCACCAAAGCTTTTCTCCAGCGGGGTGAACAGAAACGCAAACGTCGAGCGGTCGTCGTTGGTCACGAACCGCCGATCGTGCGTCACGCCGAGATCGACGAGCCGCGCGTGCGGATCGGCCGTGCGCGCTTGGCTGAACGCCTTGGCGATCTGACTCTGCTCGCCGCTGACCGTCTTGCCCTGGGGAACGGTCACGACGAGCACCGAAGACGGGCTTTCGCCGCCGTTGCCATACACGCGGGCGATCTCCTTGGCCGTCTCGTAGCCAGGTTGACCGGGGAGCGAGAAGTTCAACGAGAGCCGCTTGGAGACGCTGCCGGATCCGGCGGCGCCGGCGATGAACACGATCACCCACACGACGATCACCAGGCGGCGGTGCGCGAGCACCCAGCGCGACAGGCGCGTGATCGTCCCGTCGGGAATCGGTCCCGGGGTGGTTTCCATATTCTTCACCTCAGATACTTTCACGAGAAGACGGTTTTGATGACGAATGATTTATACCACAAGTGTTTGTTGGTTGTTATGATCAAGAAGCAATGGCCGAACTCGACCTGCCGGCAAGCGGACCGTTTCGCTCGGTCGGCTTCACGCTCTCGAGCCTCGGCTACGCGGTCGCCCGTGGCTTCACGCAGACGCTCGCGCCGCTGGACATCGAACCGCGCGACTTCGCGCTGCTGCGCGCCCTCGCCGCTTCGGAGGGCGACTCCCAGCAGGCGATCGGCGAGCGGCTGGGGATTCCCGCGAGCCGCATGGTCGGCTTCATCGACGCGCACGAAGCGCGCGGGCTGATCGAGCGCCGCCCAGACCCCGGGGACCGGCGCATCCACGCGCTGCATCTGACCGACGCCGGGCGCGAGCTGCTCGCGCGCGCGTTCGCGGTCGCGGTCGCCTTCGAGCAGGAGCTATGCGGCGATCTGAGCTCGTCCGAGCGCGAGCAGCTGCTCGACCTGCTGCAGCGCGTTACCCTTCGGCTGGGGTTGGCGCCGGGCGTACACGCCGCGCAGGGACACGACGGACTCGCCGAGGAGTAGCCCCGGCTGCCCCGGCAGGGCCGGCTGCCCCCGGAGAATGTCGCCTCGGAGATTCACTTGGCTATAGACCGGGCCGCTCGCCCGAACTCATCGGTGGGCCTCGAGGATCCAGACGGACTCTCCATTTTCGCTCCCCCTCGGGAAAAGCGGCGAACGGGGTTCGAACCCGCGACCTCAAGCTTGGGAAGCTTGCGCTCTACCAACTGAGCTACCGCCGCGCGATGCTACAAATACCCTGCTAATCCGCCATTTCTGCGCTGAGCGCCTCGACCTCCGCCGCTGAATCTGACGCCGCCAGAACGGCGCTACTGCCAGATACTGCCATATCCGAACCCTCGACCAGTGCCCGCAGCCGCGCACGGTCCTCGTCAGGCATCGGCTTCGCGTACAGCCCCAGCGTCATCGTCGGGCTGGTGTGCCCCATCTGATACATGACATAGGCGGGGTCTCTGCCGAGCGCAACCAACACGGAGGCGAACGTGCGCCGCAGCGCGTGAAGCGTTAGCCCATCCGGCAGCGCCGTCAGGCCCCCGCCTTCGAGCTTCTCGTTTGCAGCCTTGATCGCCCCCGCCAACACCCTCCCGCGTACACGGTTCCGACATTGCCGTGTGCCTGCCGCTGACGGGAACACTGGGTCGCTCTGAGCCGGCTTGCGTGCGGCCTTGAGCGATCGGAGTTCTGACGCCAGCACCGGCAGCAGGTCGATGTACCGCACACCTGCGTCGGTCTTGCTCTGACGCACCTTCAACCTGCCGGCGGCAAGGTCCACGTCTCGCCAGTCGAGCGCGATCATCTCACTGATCCGCAGACCGGCGAACACGAGCGTCGCCAGCATTGCCCGGCGGGGGAGCCGCTGATCGGGCCTCGACTGCGCCTCGATCTGCCCGGCCGCAGACAGCAAGGCGTCGATCTGCTCCGCGCGATCCAGGTAGGTCCGAGCCGGCGCCGGGGGTTTGACCTTGCGACGCTTGCCCCCAACCTTCGCTGAGTTGCGCTCGATCAGTTCGCGCTCGACGGCCACCTCAAGGATCTGCCCGAGTCGGGTGATTGTTTTGTTGATCGACGTAGCCCCGAGCACGCCTTCACGGACCTTGTGCTCGCGGTAGCGGTCAACCTGCTCAACCGTGATCTGCGAGAGCAGGTGATCCTTGAAGTACGGCAGCAGGTGGACGCGGAGCTGGTTCTCGTAATCGAGCACCGTCCCCGGCCGGATCTGCTTGGTGATCGACTCCAACCACGCCGACGCGAACTCGTGGAACGTCTGCTCACGCGGCGGCTCGACCTGCGGAGTGTATGGCTGCCACGTCCCATCGCGTACCTGCGCGAGAACACGCTCTAGCTCAAGCTGAGCTCGTGTCTCGGACCAGCCTTCCTCCCCCGTCCCGAGGGTGACGTAGCGGCGCTTGCCTGCTGCCGAGAACCTCAACGCGAACTTGAAGCCTCGGGAGGTGGGGTTATGTAGAACTTCGCCCTTCGGTGTCCGTACCATGAGAGACCTCCGTCTCGATGTAGCGGCGGATCGCGCGCCTGACTACGGCGCTAACGGACTCGTCATCCTGCTCTGCCAGCTCGCGGAGCTTGTCCGCTTCGGCAGGTCGGAGACGAACCTTCAATGCGATCGACCGGGTGTCGTCTGTGTTCATGTGCACCACTGTACCACAACTCCGATCGGGCGGCGCTTAGGCACGGAGGTTCCCCCGAGAGCGGAGAGGTGAGGCAGCTCTATCTCGCGGACCTAAGCGGTTGGTGTAGCCAACGACACCTAGCTCCAAAGCTCTGCTCTCCTCGAAATCTTGCAGAGCCTTCTCAGCTTCCTCGATCGCTTGGAGAGCGCGAGCGGCTACGGCCTGTGCGTCGGCATTATTCGGGTGGGCCTGCGCGTAGTAGATTGCGTTTTTCTTTTCTCTCGCCGCGCCCGCCTGTTTTTTCAAGTGAATAAGTTCTTCTTGCCAGCTTCTACCGATGCGTTCCTGTTTGATGTCTTGGGTCCGTTGCTCATCGTAACCTCCGATCATCGCGTGGACATTCTGCACGCTAGCCTTTACGTCTCGCTTGTGTTGTGCCTTTCGAGCTTTTGTACTCATAACCGATCATTCTCCTTCTCGACCGCCGCCTCAGCACTCTGCGCCGCTTCCTCACGTATTTCTAAGGCTTCTCGCTTATCCCAGCGACGTTCTTCCTTCCACACACGCTTCTCCTGCTGCCGACGTGCCCGCTCTGACTTCTCGAAAGTTTCTGGTCGTGGCTTACTCATGGGCCGCCTTGAGCTTCCGAAGCAGAGCATAATTTTCACTTTGCTGGATAGCTGCAAGTTCGGCGCCCCAAAGTAAGCCGCCGACTTCACCCGCACGAGCGGGAATCAACATCTCCAATTCGAGCGCTACCACGTTGAGGCGCAGGAGCGTGCTGAAAGCCTCTTTAAGCAAATCATCGATAGCCCTCATCGCCGGTTCTTCTCGATTCTTTCAGCTAGCTCGGTTGTGCGAGCCTGCGACTCAGCGAGCACCGCCAAGCGATCGGGGATTTCTGACTTCTTGAGAGGCGTCACAGCAGGCGTTGGTTTTAGGCGAGCTGCCACCCGTTGATGAGATTGATGTGAGGAGATGATTTTCTCTTGCTTGCTTTGTTTCCTTGGAGTCATGACGGCTTCTTCAATTTGACCTTGTAGCGCTTCAGCAACTTCGCATGCTTCTTGTCGGCTTTCTTACATGCGCCTTGGTACAACTCTTCAAACTCAACTACCTTCTGCGCCTCATCTAGAAGCTTGGTAGAGGTATCTATAGCATCACTCATTTCTTTTATTAGCTCGCCTTTCTTCTCCTTCAACGTGTTCAAATAGGTGGGGTAAACGTAAGTCCATAGGTCTACAATTTCCGCTTCCAAACGATTCTTACGGGTGAGCTTGGTTTTCTTACTCATGGTTTCCTTTCGTTGTGCTCATCAACCGCGCGCTGAGCAACTTCAACCGCCTCGGTTGCTTCGCGGAGCTGGACGAGTAATTGGTTACTGTTCGCTGCGGTGAGAGCTGCGCGCAGCTGATCGTAGATATCTTCCCACGGCTTCAGGAGCTTCTCGTGTTCAACAGCACGGCGCTGTTCTGACTCCGCCCTTAGCCGGGCCTGCTCGTGTGCCTGAGCGAGCGCATGTTCGGACTCGGCCTGCTCCTGCTTAGCTGCCTCAGCAGCTAGCGCCTCGGTTTCCTGGCGCAAGCGGGGCATTTCATGTGCTGCGGGCTTGGCGGCAAATGGATTCATGCGTCCTCGCTCAGGAGCGCATTGTGGGCCTCAGAAGCCGCCTGCTGACCGTAGACCGGCGAGTTGAGGTTCGAAGGCACGCTGACGTTCTTCGCGTAGCGGCCACCTGGGGGAGTGATGCGGTAGTTTGGTTTCTGATCCTCAAGCTCGACCGTTTCGCCCCATGTGTTCTTTTGGGTATTCTTAGGCATGGTGTATTCCTCTTTCGATTAGTGTGATTTGAGCAAACGTTGAAACGTGACTTGCTCAGCAAGTCGGGCGATTACCTCAGGTCGAGTTTTACCTGACGCCTGCGCCTTGGCGAGTTCGTTTTCTGTTTTACTGAGCTGCGCAGCCGGCTCGGGTTCTATCTTGCCGGTCGGCGCCAGTCGCTCAGGCGAGCCGTTGCCTGAGCCGATGCGAGCGACTTGATCGCGCATAGCATCGGCGCCTGTTGCGGACTGAGCGTTCGCCTGCACCTGAGCCTGCGTCTGCCTCACGAGCGCGTTCGTCGCATTTTGTTCATCTTCCCATCGGGACTTCTTGAGATCATGCTTGGTCAGAACCGCGCCAACCTGCGCCCGAAGATCGGGGCTCATACCCTCACTCTTCGCCAACTCCCGCAGCTTGGATATCTCGGGTGTGTCACTCTTCGCCATCTCTGCTGACTTTGCCACGCGCTCGCGCCTACCGCGGGCGGCGAGACGCCGAAGCGCCTCTAAGGTAAACTTCGCGCCGAGCTCTTCCTTACGGACGGGATCAGTCTCAGCGTCCACCTCAGCTTTCATATCGCTGAGCGACTTCGCAACAACGCCAATGTCGGTCGCGTCATGGGATACGGGCATCGCCGGGAGATTTTCACCTTTCAACGAATCCTGGACCTCACCCTTGCATATGTGCAGCGCGATCCGTTTCGCCTCAGGCGAGGCTTTGTGGTCGAGCACGACGGCCTTCGCCTTCTGAGCCATATCGCTCGACTCGCCGGTGACGAGCGAGAGGATACGGTTCGCCTCGTCGGAGGGCGCGGTGCTTGGCATTTGTGACGACTGACTGCCGCCACCATGCAAGGCGTCTTGGACTTGCCCCTTCTTGATGGATTCCTTCGTCTTCTCCAGCACTAGCTCCTTCAGCGTCGGCACGGTGGCCTCGGAAGTGGGGGGTGGTGCGTCGTGATTATGGATGTGAATATCGACTGACATATCTACCTACTTTCTGGGAGTGCGAGTAGCACGTTTCGGAGCTGCTGATCGGTTAGAGGGCCGCCGTTTGCGTCAATCGCCTGTCCGACAAAAGCTGCCACAACGGGATCGGTTGGGTTGGTGCGCCTTTCGAGCGCTTCGAGGGTAAGGCTGGGCATGTTTCATGCTGCTTTCTCCTCCCTGAACTTCGTGCTGCGTTTGTAAGAGGTGGGGGTCGAACGGGTTGCGCGGAAAAGGGAACGCAGCCCACCCGCTCGACCCCCCGGCTGACGGCTCCCTATGGGGCAGTTGCGCCATCAGCCCGGCAAGGCCACCGAACGCAGAGAGCGGCGATCCTGCCGACGCACCTTGTCCGGCGAGCGTGGGAGAGTTGAAGTCCCTCGCCCGTGATCCGGTCGTGTTGGCGCGTTTTGCCGCGCAAGCTCAAGGACTCGCGCGGACACTTGTGAAAGTTACGGTCCGACTCAGGAGGCTTTCACCCAGCCGGCGGGCTCGCCGATTATGTCGCAGAGTGCCTGCGTAAGATCGCCGTGGCACTGCGAGCAGGTCCATTTCGGACCCGGCCACTCCTGAAAGTGATGTCCGCCCTGCCAGCGAGGATCCCGTGGGCATTCTGCCGGTGCAGCGTGGCGCTCAAACTCGTCGTGCATCTGAGGCAGTTTGCCAAGCTCGATCGCGTTTTCGCGCTTTGCCTGCTGGAGCGATATCTCCCGCCGTTTCAAAGTCTCCCGCGGCACCTCGACAATCGCAGCGGCGAGCGCCTTAGCTTTATGTTTGAATGAGAGTTTCATTTAGTGACCTCACTGTCGTTTATCCGAGCTTGCCATGCATCTTGCGTCTCGCGCGACCCTCTACAGCTCCCTGAGCAATGTTCGACGCCCGGCTCGACGGGGGACCAATAGTGTCGGTCGCAGGCAAAGGGTCCGGCGCCCCATTCTCGCCGAAGGCTCGCTTGCGCATCCGCCGCCTTTTTCGCCGCAGCGATTACCTCCGGGCTGTCCTCTTTGCCTCGCTTGGAATCGTCGTCAGGATCGCAGGATGCGTGCCGGCAGGTTTCAGTCGCTTGCTGCCAGCCGCAATCCTCTCGCAAGCACTCGAACTCTTCAAGCTCGTCCTCCGGGGCGGCCGCGGAAGGGTTCCGGTGAGCTTCGATCTCGGCGGCAGACCTGTGTTCCCAGACCATTTTCCACTCCTCCGGCGTGCCGCTGCTAGGGCTACGGCGCGTGAGGTGAAAGTTCGACAGCGACACGGCCGTGGCCCTATCATCATGGCGTCCCGAAACATGATCCATGCGCAGCACGTTCGGAGAGCTTTCCCGGAGCGTGACATTCGCCAGCTCATCAATCAGGGCCTCATCATCAGGGAGCGCCAGACGGTGATCCTGAATAGCCGTGTAAAGCGCAATCGTCCGGTCATTATTTTTACCGGGGGTAAAAGTGTCCTCCTCCACACGGAGGCCCTGCCGCTTCAGTTCCGGGATCATCTGCTCGCCCTTCGCCGGGTCAAAGACGAGTAGCGCGTGGTTGTAACGAAGGGCAGTTTCGCTGAGCCAGCCACGAACCGTCTCCAGATCGACCTGCCGCCGTTTGCCGAGGCGCCCCTTCGACGGTTCCCACACCTCCATATGATCGAGTACGACGGTCAGCCCGCCCTGCGCGTTCTTGACGGCGTGACAGACCGCAGCGACGGCGTTATCTACCTTGACCGCCAGATCGACGCCGATCACGTACTGGACGCCGGGCTGCGGCGGCAGCGAACCGCGATGTGCGACACACGCGCGAAGATCCTCCAGGTTCGTAAGGCGATCGTCAGGGGAGGTCCACTCGTTCATGTGAAGCCTGGCGAACACGGCCGGGCTGAGCATCCGGCGCTGCTCATCGAGGTAGTTGGAGGAAACCCACGGAAGCAGGCCGGGGATATCGGCGACAGACCACATCGGAGAGGTCAGGGCGGTCTCGTAAATCTTGCGAGTCCAGTGTGCCGGATCGCCGCTCGTGGTTATGCAGAGCAGTTTGGCGCCGGGCACCTTGCCGAGGGAAGAAAACATCGCCTCCCACAGCTCTTTAGCATTGCGGGTCGTAGGCCACTGGCACACCTCATCAGCCACAATTAGGGCTGGTTTCAATCCCCAGGTCGAAGCGGCGTCAGCGGCCAGCGCCTCAAACGTGGTGCGGTTGGAGAAGGTGACGCGGTTGTTCGCGAGGTCAACGTGAGCGCCCAGCTCCGGTGTGCGTGAGGTGAAGCCGGCGATGGCTTTGATTAGGATCTCGGCCTGGTCCTGGTCAACCGCGAAACCATAGAAGAAACTGCCGGGCGGTAGCTGAGCCAGCGCGAGGGTGATGACGAGCGCGGCGGCGTCCGTTGTCTTGGAACCGGAGCGGGGTCGGCTCTCCCAGCGGAACGGTGGGGCGTCGGGGTCGAGCATCGTGCGTGCCGTCTCACGCTGCCAGGAGGTACAGGCGTCGCCCCAGCGTCGGCCGCCCTCCAGCTTGAGAGATTCGAGCAGGGTGAGGGCGGTGTTCATGTTGCCTCCTCGGCGGTCGTGTCGATGGCAGCCTCGCGGGCTTCACGAGCCTCTGCGCCCTCGCGGATCAGCTTGGCGATGCCGTCCTCAGCGCCCGCAGCACCAGCGACGAGGAGCTTCAATTTGCTGTGACCAGCCGGTGTCAGACCAAGATCCCCGCCTTGCTTGAATGCCCTGTTGCTGGCGGCGGTAGCCTGTTCGAGTGTGCGGGCGGTCACGTGCTCGATGCCCTTCTCCGCGGAAACGCGGGCGATGTACTCATCCAAGAGTTCAGACCTGGCAGCGCTGCGAAGATAGATGCTGACGGCCGGCAGGAACTTGTCCTCGCTCAGCCATGGGGCAGCAGCGAGCAGCGCCCGGTGAACGTGCTTGGCACGCTTGGAGATCTGTGCGGGCGAGTCGCCGCCGTGCTTAGTGAGCCAGCCCCCCGGCGCCACGATCTCCCGCTTGCGACGATCGCGTGCCTTCCAGCTCCGGATCGTGCCCTCACCTACGCCGTAGCGCTCGCTTGCGGCGCGTGTGCCGGCCGTTGCGGCGAGTAGCAGTATGGTCGCCCGGAGCTGCGGGTCTGTAGCGGGACGCGGTTGCTGCGTGGCTGGTTTCGTTACGGCGGGTTGCGAGGTCATATCACCAAGCTCCTTTCATGTGGTGCGGCGCGCTTGCCGCTACGGGATGGTTGAGGCGCTACTAGTGGTGATTTCGGCGGCCAACTGGCAGCAATTGGCAGTGGGGCGTGCTCTTCGCCCTCCGTCGAGGCGCTGAATCTGGCTTAGACACGGGCTTTTCAGCTGGTAGCGTGCTCACGCTTGATAGGCGTGCGGTCGGGTCGAAACGGATCGCTCGACCGATACGCACAGCGCCCAGTTCGTCGGCGTGGCGATAAATCGACTTGGTGCTGACGCCGAGAAGCCCCGCCATCACCTCGGCTGTCACATAATGAGGGACCGAAGCAGGCTCAGCGTGAACGGGTGTGGGCGTCTCCTGCGTGCTCATTTAGCTCAGCTCGGCTCCACACCGCTAGCCCGATCAATGGCGCTAGCGATGTTGATCTCCGCCGTAGCGGCCACGAGCGAGAACTGCCCGCTGTCTTGCAGACCGTCTACGGAGACAATGATCGAGCCGTTGCAAACGTCACCTTCGAGGCTCACGTTGATCGGATCGTCGAGCTTCACTTTCAATACAGGTACGTCGCCCATCTTGACCTCCTGGTCGTGGGGTGCAGGTAGCCGCCCCCGCCACATAGCGCACTAAAGTGCGCATGTGTGGGGGGCAGTAGTTAAACCCACCGCCCCCTGAGCACGCGGGGGGCAGTGCGGGGG
>Ga0209483_1001163_pt1 | contig 20548 bp, 21 predicted proteins | sample NGEPerA_FD_184508 | JGI IMG/M metagenome (GOLD analysis project Ga0209483, IMG submission 184508) | Arctic peat soil microbial communities from the Barrow Environmental Observatory site, Barrow, Alaska, USA - NGEE PermafrostL2-A... | ecosystem: Environmental > Terrestrial > Soil > Wetlands >... | reverse complement strand
GCCGCCGGAAGGTCCACAAGACGGCCACGCCGACCAGGAACGCCGCCAGCAGGACGAAGAACGAGTTGGCGGCCAGCAGCGTCCACCCGTGCTCGTGGAGCTCCCGGTTGGCGCCCGACGGAACGTGCTGCAGCGGCGCCCACCACAGCACCACGGCCCCGACGGCCGCCCACACCGGACCGCCGGCCGGGCGGTCGCCGGCACAGGCCAACCACAGCAGGATCGGTACGGCCCACACGAGGTGGTGCTCCCACGTGATGGGGGAGACCACCATGCCGGTCGTGGCACATACCAGGATGCCGAGGAAGGGCGACGAATCCCTCCACGCCCACCGGGCCAGGGCGATGCCGGCCACCAGCACCACGACGCCGAGCACGTCGACCACGGGGGTCGACACGTCCCGGTGGGCCAGGCGATCAAGCGTTCCTTGGATGCTCTGGTTGAGGATGTACGAGGGATTCCCCACGCGGGATGCGTCGGTGGCGTACTTGGTCCAGTAGGCCCACGAGGAGGCCGGGTCGAGGGCGGAGGCCAGGAGGGAACAGGCGACGAACGTGGCGAGTGCCGTCCAGGCCGCCCGGGTCTGGCGGGTCACGAACAGGTACGGGATGAAGATCAGGGGCACCAGCTTCACGGCCGCGGCCACGCCGACGAGCACGCCGGTAGGGAGGGTGTGCCCGCGCACCTCGAGGGTGCAGGTGAGGTCGGCCAGGATGAGCAGGCACAGCACCAGGTTGATCTGGCCGAAATAGAGGGTCAGCCTGACCGGATCGAGCTGGGCGGCCGGCCCGAGCAGCACCACCGACCACAGCAGCAGTCGGGTCCGGTCCAGGGCTGGGCGGACGGCGCGCAGCGACAGGGCGATGATGCCGTAGAGGCTGGCCGCGTTGACGGCTGCCCACACCAGCTGTCCGGCTTGGCGGGGGAGGACGGCGAGCGGACCGAAGGCCAGGGCCGCCAGGGGTGGGTAGGTGAAGGGCAGGTACGGGGGGTAGGGCAGGCCCACGTGGTAGAGCTGCCCGTCGACCAGGTGGTGGGCGCCCAGCACGTAGACGGCGAAGTCGAGTTGCGTCCGGTCCCAGGTGTCGTACCAGATCCATCCGAGCAGCCACCCGACGGACAGCACGCCGAGCGTGGCCATCACCACGAACCACCGGGTCGATGGACGCCCGTCTGCGTCCCGGTCGCTCGACGGGAGGGTCACGGGGTCCAGAGCGGTCCGCCCATGGCCATCATCCCGAGAGCGGCCATGAGGAGCGCGGACAGGCCCAGCACCGCGTGGAACCACAATGGCGGCAGCTTGGCCCCGACGACGCCCAGCAACGGGAAGCCACGCAGTACGAGGCGCGGCGTCACCCCGATCACGGGCGAGATGGCACCGACGGCGAGCACGGCGACGACGTAGCCGATCCAGGTGGCCGGTGGTCTGGCCCGGAAGAAGATCACCAGGAGGCCCACGGCCACCACGGCGGAAACTGCTTTGACGGCAAAGTCGGGATCGGCGAACCAATGGGCGAACAGGTGGGAGAACGAGCCCGGGATCCCGTCGAAGAATCTCCCGCTCTGCCATCCGGCCCGCTGGGCGTTGAAGTAGGCGAACGGCGTCCCGGCGTGGGCCCACAGGTAGCAGAAGAACGACGCGATCCCGAGGGGGGCGAGGGCCGGGGCCCAGAGCGCCCGCCACTCGCGCTTGGCCCGGATGGCCAGGACGGCCGCCACCAGGCAGGGGACGATCGCCGCGGAGCCGACCGGGTCCGCGGCGGTGGCCACGGCGGCGCACAGCCCGGCCACCACCCACCGTTCCCGACGGAGGGCCAGCAGAGCGCAGGCCACCATCAAGATGGTGGCGGCCTCGGTATAGACGAGGCTGAGCACCAAGGCGCCGGGGGAGAAGAAGACGAGGGCCGTCCCCCGATCGGCACCCGTTGCCCCGAAGACGTCCCGGAGCATCCACCACACGGCCACCACCGCCGCCAGGCCGAGCACGAAGGTGGTGATGAGGCCCGACACCGGGATGCCGAAGCGGGTCACCTCGTGGGTGGCCCGGGTCAGGAGCGGGATCAGCGGGAAGAAGCCGAGGTTGGACTGGGCCGGATCGCCTGAACCCGGAGGGATGTGGGTGACGTAGCCACCCTGGGCGATCGACAGGTACCAGGTGCTGTCCCAGGCGGTCAGGCTCTTCGACAGCGACTGATGGGTGTTCGAGGAAGTGGCGAAGGCCACCAGCAGCATGCCCGCTCGGGACGCCAGGTAGAGCAGGACCGGGCGCAGTGACCAGGTGAGGAACCAGCGGACCCGCGAGCCCTCCGGCCCGTCCTCGTCCGCCGTGGCGCCGCCCGTCGCCCGGTCGGCCACCGGATCGGTGGCGTCGGTCACCACCGCATCGGTGGGCGCCGCGGTGGTCATGCCGGGCCGAGCAGGCCGATCGCTTCCGCCGCCCGCCCGTAGGTGGCGGAGGCGATCTCGGTGGCCTTGGCCGCGCCCCGGGCCAGCAGGGCGGGCACGGCTCCCGGGTCGGCGGCCAGCTCGGCTCGACGGGCCTGCAGCGGGCGGAGCAATTCGACGAGGGCCTCGGCGGTGTCGGCTTTCAGGTCGCCATAGCGTTCGTAGCCGGCGGCGACCTCGTCCGGCTTGCGTCCGGTGGAGACGGCCAGCAGTTCGAGCAGGTTGGAGACTCCGGGCTTCTGGTCCGGGTCGTAGCGCACCTCGCCGTCGGTGTCGGTCACGGCCTTCTTCACCTTGCGGGTGATCTCGGCCGGGTCGTCGAGGACGAGCACGGTGCCGAGTGGTGAGTTGACCGACTTGGACATCTTGCGCGTCGGGTACTGGAGGTCCATAACACGGGCGCCGGCCGTCGGGATGGCCGCCTCCGGCACCACCAGGGTGTCGCCGAAGCGGTGGTTGAAGCGGATGGCGAGGGTCCGGGCAAGCTCGAGGTGCTGGCGCTGATCGTCGCCCACTGGCACCCGCTCGGCGTCGTAGAGGACGATGTCGGCAGCCATCAGCACGGGATAGGTGAACAGCCCCACCCGCGTCGAGCTCTTGCCGTCGCCCTTGTCCTTGAACTGGGTCATCCGCTCGAGTTCGCCCATGGCGGCCGTGCATTCGAGCAACCAGGCCATCTGGGCATGCTGGACGACGTGACTCTGGACGAACAGGGTGCAGCGGTCGGGGTCGAGGCCGGCGGCCAGCAGGTCGAGCGCCGTGTCATGGGTCCGTTGCCGCAGTTCGGCCGGGTCGATGTCCAAGGTCAGGGCGTGGAGGTCGACCACGCAGTAGTAGGCGTCATGGTTCCCCTGGTCGGTGACCCAGTTCCGGATGGCACCCAGGTAGTTGCCCAGGTGGAGGTCGCCGCTGGGCTGGATGCCGGAGAGGACGCGTGCCATGAGTGGGCAATCGTAGGCCCTGGTCGGGGGCACCAGGTATCTCCCGGTGCCCCGGTGGCCGGGTGGCCATCGGAGGAGTCTCCTGGCGCAAGATCTCCGGGAAGGGATCGCGGCGGTATCCGATCTGCTGCCACCCGACGTCCTCTGTTATCTGATCTGATAACAGGACAACGCGTATTCCGGATCGGGGCACCGCAACGCTCCCGCCGGCGGCGGCGGCGGCGACGACGACGCCCGGCCGCTCCTCCGGGCCCCGGCGGGATGCACGAGGGTATCTGGCGCACCCGGTAACGTCGGTGGCCGTGAGCGCAACCGTCCATACTCCCGCCTACGACGGGCCGGTCGACGTCCTCCTCCAGCTGGTCAACAGCCACCAGGTCGACATCTTCGACATCCCGTTGGCCGAGGTGGTCGACGCCTTCGTGGCCGAGGTGGCCTCGTGGTCCGAGGTGGACCTGGAGGTCCTGTCGGAGTTCCTGGTGGTGGCGGCCGTCCTCATCGAGCTCAAGTCCCGACGCCTGCTGCCCGGCAGCGGCGACGTCGAGCCGGACGAGGAGTTGGTCGGCTGGGAGGAGCGGGACCTCCTGCTCGCCCGTCTGCTCGAGTGCCAGGCGTATTCGGCGGCCGCCGACGGCTTCGCCCTGCTCATCGAGCAGGCCGCCCGTTCGGTGCCGCGCACGGCCGGGCTCGATCCCGACCTGGTGGTCCACGCACCCGACCTGTTGGAGGGGGTCACCCCGGACCAGGTGGCCGCGGCCTTCATGCGGGCCACCGCCGAGCGCCCCGCACCGGTGGTCGACCTCTACCACGTGACCGTCGATGCGGTCACCGTGTCCGACGCCGTGGCCGAGCTGGCCCTGCGCCTGCCGCGATCGGGCCCGTCCACGTTCCGCCAGTTGACCGGGCACCTGACCTCCCGCATCGAGATCATCGTCCGCTTCCTCGCCCTGCTCGAGCTGTGCAAGCAGGGTCGGGTCTCCCTAGACCAGGGCCACACTTTCGGCGACCTGGCCGTCGAATGGGTGGCCGATGCCCCCGACACCGTGTCCGTGGGATTCGGCCGCACCGACGAGTACGAAGGCTGAGCCATGCCACTGTCCCTTGAAGCCCGGGCCGTCGAGGCCGTTCTCATCGTCGCCGTGGAGCCGGTCCCGCCAGGTCTCCTGGCCGAGCTCCTCGAAGTGCCGGTCGACCGGATCGACCCGATTATCGACGAGCTGATCGAATCGTGCCGCGAAGGGGATCGAGGGTTCGAGGTGGTCCGGATCGCCGGGGGCCTGCGCATCCAGACCCATCCGGACCTCGCCCCCTACGTCGAGCGGTTCGCCAATGTCGGCGTGTCGTCGCGCCTGTCGGCGGCCGCCCTCGAGACCCTGGCCATCGTCGCCTACAAGCAGCCGGTCAGCCGGGCCCAGGTGGCCGCGCTGCGTGGCGTGAACGTGGACGGTGTGGTCCGCCTCCTCGAGCACCGCGGCTACATCACCCCGGTCGGACGGGCGAGCGGTCCCGGCCAGGCCGTGCTGTACGCAACGACCGATGCCTTCCTCGAGCGTCTCGGGCTCGACCGGCTCGAGCAGCTGCCTCCCGTCGAAGACCTGTTGCCGGGGCCGGAGGCCCTGGCCGAACTCGAGGAGCAGATGCGCCCGGTCTCGGATGTCTGACAACGGGCAGCACAACGACGCCGAATTCGAGATCGAGGTGGACCGAGTGGGTGGAGCGGACTTTGGGGAGGTGGTGCCCGATGCCACGCTCCACACGGGCGAGCGCCTCCAGAAGGTGCTGGCCCGGACCGGGGTTGGTTCGCGGCGGGTGTGCGAGGACCTCATCGTCGATGGACGGGTGACCGTCAACGGCGAGGTGCCGGTGCTCGGCCGCCGGGTGGACACCGCGGTCGACGTCATCGAGCTGGACGGCGTGCCGCTCCCAGTTCGCCCCGGTCTCGTGCACTACCTGGTCAACAAACCCCCCGGTGTGGTCTCGACGGCCGAGGACACTCACGGGCGGCCGACGGTGGTGGCCCTGGTGCCGCCCGAGCCCCGCGTGTTTCCGGTGGGCCGGCTGGACATGGACTCCGAGGGGCTGATCATCGTGACCAACGACGGTGAGCTCACCCACCGCCTCACCCACCCCTCGTTCGGCGTGGCGAAGGAGTATCTGGTCCACGTGGAAGGCGAGCCCTCCGCCGGCGACGTCCGGCGCCTCCGCGAGGGAGTCGAGCTCGAGGACGGCATGACCGCTCCGGCCCGGGTGGCCGTGGTGTCCCCGACCCTCCTGCGGATGGTCATCCACGAAGGCCGCAACCGTCAGATCCGACGGATGTGCGAGTCCGTGGGCCACCCCGTCGTCCGACTGGTGCGGACCCGCATCGGCCCGCTGGCCGACCCGTCCCTCACGCCCGGCTCCTACCGGCCGCTCACGTTCGACGAGGTGCGGGGGCTGGCCGCCGCCGCCGTGCCTGCGGACGACATCGCCGAAGCGGACCGCCACCCGCTCCCCGACGGCCCTCCGGCGGACGCCGTCCCGCCCCCTGGGTAACATGCCAGCCTGATGCCAGCCACCCTGCGAGCGATCCGCGGCGCCACCACCGTCGATGAGGACACCCCCGCGGCCATCTCCGACCGGGTGGTGACCCTGCTCACGCGGATCATGGAGCGCAACGAGCTGGTGGAGGACGACATCGTGTCGATCCTCTTCACCGCCACCGAGGACATCGTGTCGATCTTCCCGGCGACGGCGGCGCGCACCATGGGCCTCGGTGCCGTCCCGCTCATCTGCGCCCGTGAGCTGGCCATCGTGGGGTCGGTCCCGCGCTGCATCCGGGTCATGCTCCACGTCACCACCGAGCGCCCGAGGGACGAGATCCACCACGTCTACCTCGAGGGTGCCCAAGGGCTCCGTGACGACCTCCCCGGCTGAGGAGGGCGCCACCCGGACGGGCGGCCCCGGACGGGCCATGGTCATCGGCACCGGGCTCATCGGTGGGTCGGTGGGCTTGGCGTTGCGGGCACGAGGGTGGCACGTGAGCGGTACCGATGCCTCGCCGGGCGTGGCGGCGCGAGCCGTGGAGTTGGGGGCACTCGACATCGAGGGCGAGGACCGGTCGGCCGATCTGGTGGTGGTGGCGACCCCAGTCCACGTGGCGGCCGGGGTGATCACCGACGTGCTGTCGTCCCCCGGATGGAACCCGGCGGCGGTGGTCACCGACGTGGGCAGTGTCAAGGGTCCCCTGGTGGCCGCGGTGGACCGCCCGCGCTTCGTCGGCGGCCACCCCATGGCCGGCAGCGAGCAGGTCGGGATCGACGGAGCCTCGGCCGAGTTGTTCGTGGGTGCCACCTGGGTGCTCACCCCGACTTCGTCGACCGACCCGGCCGCCTACGCGCAGCTCCGCTCCGTACTGGCCGAATTCGGCGCCAACGTCGTGGCGCTCGACCCGGTCGAGCACGACCGGGTGGTCGCCGTCGTGTCCCACGTGCCGCACCTGACGGCGGCCACGTTGATGGCCCTGGCCGCCGACCTCGGCGAGGAGCACGGGGCGCTCCTGCAGCTGGCCGCCGGCGGGTTCCGTGACATGACCCGCATCGCCGCCGGCCAGCCCACCATCTGGCCCGGGATCTGCGACGACAACGCCGAGGCCATCGTGGCCACCCTCGATCTGCTCATCGACGCGCTCGGGGCCATGCGCCGACGCGTTGCCGACCGGGACGGGGCGTCGCTGCTCGCCGTGCTCGAGCGGGCCGCCACCGCCCGACGGGCGCTCAGCGACCGGGTGGCCCGTCCCGACGAGCTGGTGGAGGTGCGGATACCCGTCCTCGACCGACTCGGCACCCTCGCCGAGGTCGCCGTGCTGGCCACGGAGCTGGGCATCAACATCTTCGATGTCGAGATCGCCCACTCGGTCGAGGGTGACCGGGGCGTGCTGGTCGTCGTCATCGATGCCGCGCTCGCCCCCACCTTCACCGAGGCCCTGGCGTCCCGGGGCTACCGGTCGAGCACCTCCCCGGTGGGGACGGTGCGATGACGGGGGCTCCACCGGAGGTGATGGAGGTCGGCGGTGGACGGCCACTAATCGGCGCCATCGACGTGCCCGGCGACAAGTCCATCTCCCATCGGGCCCTGCTGCTCTCGGCCCTGGCCGATGGAGCATCGACCATCACCGGCCTGTCGACCGGCGACGACGTCACCCGGACCCGGCACGCCATCGTGGCGCTGGGCGCCGACGTGATCGACGAGGGTGGACGGGTCATCGTCCACGGCGGCCGGTCCCGGCTGTCCGCCCCCTCGACCACCATCGATCTCGGCAACTCGGGCACCGGGATGCGCCTGCTGGCCGGGGTGGTGGCGTCCCTCCCCGGAACCACCCGCCTGACTGGAGACGACTCGTTGCGCACCCGTCCCATGGACCGGGTGGCCGACCCGTTGGCCCGGATGGGGGCCACCGTGGTGGGGGAGGGGACCCGGTGCCGCCCGCCCCTGGCGGTCACCGGCGGGTCGCTGCGCGGGATCGACTACACCCCGCCCATGGCCAGCGCCCAGGTCAAGGGTGCCGTGCTCCTGGCCGGCCTCGACGCAGAAGGGGAGACCGTGGTGCGCGAGCCGGTGGCCACCCGGGCCCATACCGAGGACATGCTGGCCGAGGCCGGGGCGGACGTGACCGTGGAGCCCTGGGGCGAGGGACGGGTGGTGCGCCTGCGGCGCAGCTCGTTGGGTGCCCGGGTGTGGGAGGTGCCGGGCGACCCGTCGCAGGCCGCATTCTGGGTGGTGGCCGGGGCCGTGGTCCCGGGCAGCCGCATCACGGTGGAGCGGGTGCACCTCGGCGTCGAGCGCATCGGGTTCCTGCACGTGCTCATCCGGATGGGGGCCGATGTGACGGTGCACGACATCGGCGGGGACGTGGGGTCGATCACCGCGTGCTCCTCGCCGCTGATCGGCACCACGGTGGAATCGAGCGAGATCCCGTCCCTGGACGAGGTGCCGATCCTGGCCGTAGCGGCCCTGGTGGCCGACGGCCCGACCCGGTTCCGCGACGTGGGGGAGCTGCGGGTCAAGGAGTCCGACCGACTCGAGGGCACGGCTCGGCTGGTGCGGGCTTTCGGGGGCGTGGCCACGGTCGAGGGCGACGACCTGGTGGTCGAAGGGGGCACGACCCCGGTGCCGGCCCGGGTCGACGCCGACGGCGACCATCGCATGGCCATGGCCGCCGCGGTGGCCGCGGCCGTCGTTCCCTCCGCCACGACGTCCGTCATCCGAGGATGGCAGGCGGTGGACACCAGCTATCCCGGGTTCGCCGACACGTTGGCGCGCCTAGCCGGAGGGACGCGGTGAACGGGTCGGTTGTCGTGGCCATCGACGGTCCGGCGGGCTCGGGGAAGTCGACCCTCTCCCGGGCCCTGGCCACCCGCCTGGGCCTCGAGCGGCTGGACACCGGCGCCATGTACCGCTCCGTGGCCTGGGCCGTCCTCCAGCGGGGGGTCGACACCGAGGACCGCGACGCGGTGGCCGGACTGGCCGGGGACCTGGCCATCGAGGTGGGTGACCGGGTGGTGGCCGACGGCACCGACATCACCGAGGCCATCCGGGGCCCCGAGGTCAGTGCCGCCGTCTCGGCCGTGGCGGCCAATCCGGCCGTCCGGACCGTCATGGTCGAGCGCCAACGCCAGTGGGTCGCCACCCACGGGGGCGGGGTGGTCGAAGGGCGCGACATCGGGTCGGTCGTCCTGCCCGACGCCGACCTCAAGCTGTTTCTCACCGCCTCCCCCGAAGTGCGGGCCGCCCGCCGGGCCGAGGAGGGGGCCGAGGCCGTCGCCCGACGGGACAGACTGGACAGCACCCGGGCGGCGTCGCCGCTTGAGATACCCGATGGGGCGCGGGTCATCGACACCGGCGCCATGAGCGTCGACCAGATCGTGGAAGAGGTGGTGGCATGGCTGTGAGTCCCGAGGGGACGTCGACCGAGACGACCGGGGGCGGTGCGGGTGTGGGCGACACCGGGGAGGACCCGCTCGACCTCGACATCGCCATCGACACACGCTTCACCCCGCTGTACCGGGTGCTGCGGGTGCTGGTCCACCTGATCAACCGGACCGTCTTCCGCACCACGGTGACGCCCGAGGGACGGGTGCCGGTCGAGGGGCCGGTGATCATCGCTCCCGTGCACCGGTCGTTCATCGACTTCTTCGTGGCCTCCGAGGTGACGAAACGCAAACTGCACTACATGGCCAAGGACTCGCTGTGGAAGAGCGGGCTGCTGGCCCGGATCCTCCCGTCGGTCGGCGCCTTTCCCGTCCACCGGGAGTCGGCCGACCGCGAGGCCCTCCGCCGGGCCCAGGCGGTGCTCGACGCCGGGGAGGTGCTGATCCTCTTCCCCGAGGGGGAGCGCCGCACCGGCCCGGTCATCGAGGAGCTCCACGAGGGGGTGGCCTTCCTGGCCGCCCGGACCGGGGCCACGGTCGTGCCCGTGGGGATCGGCGGCTCGGCCTCGGTCATGCCGAAGGGCACCAAGATCCCCCGCCCCCGCCACATCCACATGGAAGTGGGGGAAGCCATCGCTCCGCCCGAGCGCTCGGGGAGCGGACGGGTGCCCCGCAGCCGGATCCACCTGCTTACCGAGCAGCTGACCACGTCCCTCCAGGCGCTGTACGACCGGTCCGTCGAGGTCACCGGCCGCTACTGAGCCCGCCGGTGGCCACCCGGGTACGGGTCGGCCCGACGCCGGACCCACCCCGGGCGGTACGGTGGCTCATGCGACTGACACCGCGCTACGAGGGGCCGCCGGCCCTGGTGTTCGACCCGGCGGGTGACCCGTCGGTTCCCTTGTTACGCCAGCGCCGACGCCTGGCCGCCACCATGGCGACGTTCGACGCCGATCAGTGGGCGGCGCCGTCGCGCTGTACCGGGTGGGCCAACCGGGACGTGATCAGTCATCTGGTCACCACCAACTCCTTCTGGGCCGCATCGATCACCGCCGGTCGAGTCGGCGAGCCGACTCGGTTCCTGCCGGGGTTCGACCCCGTGGTGACCCCGGCCCAGCTGGTCGAGGCCACGCCGTTCATCGGAACCACTGAGCTGCTGGCCAAGTTCGTGGCCACCAACGACGCCATCGAGGAGGCGTTGGACGGGGTGGACGCGGACGGATGGGAGGTGATGGCCGAGGCACCGGCCGGACACCTGGCGCTGTCGGCTGTGGCCTCCCACGCGCTGTGGGACGCCTGGGTGCACGAGCGCGACATCTGCCTGCCGCTCGGCCTGCCGGTCCCCGAGGAGGCGGACGAGATCACCACCAGCCTCCGCTTCGTGGCCGGACTGGGTCCCGCGTTCCTGGCCATCTCCGGGTCGACCCGGATCGGAGCGTTCGGGGTGCGGGCCACCGACCTCGACCGCACGCTGGTCGTCGACGTGGGCCCGACGGTCGTCGTGCGCGATGGTGCGGCCACGCTGGGGCTTCCCACCGTGGCCGGGGGTGCCGTCGCCCTCACCGAGGCGTTCAGCCTCCGGGCCGATCCACCCGTCCTGTCCGAGGGGGACCGCTGGATGGTCGATGCCCTCGGCGTGATGTTCGACCAAGGGGCGTGAGCGCACCCCGGTCTCGCAAATCAGCTCCGGATGGTCATGCCGGTGCCGATGTGGCCACCGGCTCCGGGGTGGCCGGGGACGTCGTGAAGCGGATCTGGCGTTCGACGAAGGCCAGGTAGAAGGCCATCGAGAAGGCCAGGCTGGTGAACAGGCTCATCACGAAGAAGATCCACGGGATGCGCAGGTCCCGGCGGCGCCCGTCGACGATCGTCCACAGCGGGAGCAGCACCAGGTTGACGATGGTGTAGTCCTGGGCGGCCGAGTCCGACGCCCAGTTGGTGAAGAGCTCCTTGGTGTAGTCGACGTAGCTGGCCTTGCTCCCGAACTGGTGGGTGTAACGCACGTTGAAGTACCACCCGAGGAGCAGCGAGATCGCGCCCACCACGTAGTAGACGACCTCGAGGACCGACGGTCGGCCCACGGTGCCCCCGGTGAAGAGTCGCTTGTTGGCGGTAAAGGCCCAGGCCGTGGTGAGGATGCCGAGCGTGCCGAACATGGCGAGCTGGATGGTCATGGTCCGCTCCGATCTCCCGGTGGTGGGGTCGTCACGGCATCCTAGGGACTCTGCATCCGACTGGTCGGCATGGTCGCTCGACCTCCGGCATGGTCGGGTGAGGTCAGCGGCGGGTGCGGTTCCCGAACGTCACTCGGGCCCAGGTGGTGCCGATCACCCAGGCGTAGCTCAGCCCGAACACCAGATTGCCACCCTTCTTGGAGGAACCGGAGGCCCGGGGGTGCCACATGGTCGGCTGCTGGGTGATGCGCCAGCCCCGGCTCGAGGCGGTGATGACGACCTCGGCCGTCTGGTACTGGTCCTGGACCAGGTGGGGGACGATGTCGTTCAGGACGTCGATGCGGAAGGCCCGGTAGCCGTTGGACGAGTCGGTGAGCTGCTGCTTGGCCAGTGTGTTGAGCGCCCAGGCGTAGAGCGTCACCCCGGCCCGGCGGAACCGGTCGGTGGTCTGGTCGACCCCGAGGACGCGGGACGCGATGACGAAGTCGGCGGTATCGGCCAGCAAGGGCTCGAGCATGGTGGCCAGCTCCGTGGGATCGTTCTGGCCGTCGGCATCGAGCGTCACCACGTAGGTGGCGCCGTAGGCGGTGACCAGCTCGTAACCGAGGCGCAGGGCGGCGCCCTGGCCCAGGTTGACGGGCAGGACGCAGGTGAAGACCCCGGCGTCGAGGGCCACATCGGCCGTGGCGTCGGAGCCGCCGTCCACCACTACCAGGGTGGACACCTCGAGGTCGCCGACCATGGTGGGCATGGCCTTCAGCACGTCGCCGATGTTGTCCGCTTCGTTGTAGGCGGCAATGAGGCCCACCACCGGGCCGAAGCGCAGATTCGGGTAGCGGGCCACGAAGTCGGCCCGGGCCTGGTCGACCACGAAGTCGACCAGGCGGGACGCCCGCTTCTTGGCGCGGCTGTCCGGCAGGGTCAGCCACCGGTGCCGCTGGGTGGGCGCCATCAGAGGGAGTGGGCGGTGGCGAAGACGGCCCGCACCTTGGCCTCGAAGTGGGACAGCGGCTCGGTGGGGTAGTCGGGATCGAAGCTCGTCTGGTCCCATTCGTCGGCGAACCGCTCGGCCAGGTCGAACCAGGGCATGTCCCGGTAGTTGTCCCGCAGGTTCGGGTCCATGTCGAAGTGGTGGAAATAGTGCCGCCCCTGGAAGTCCTGGTGGTAGAGGATGGCCTCGGTCACTTCCGGCCGTACGTAGGGCCGCAGGATCTCGGCCGCGATACGGGGGTGATTCGGCACCGAGACCGCTTTGCCGATGTCGTGACAGAGGGAGGCCACGACCACCTCGTCGTCGGCGCCGGCCCGCTCGGCCCGGGTGGCCGTTTGCAGGCAGTGGGTGAGCTGATCGACCGCGAACCCGTCCACCACGTCCGACAGCGACTCGAGCATGGCGAGCACGCGGTCGGCCACCCGGCCCTGGTTGGCCATGGTCTCGGCGCCGATCACCCCCCACTGCTCGGCGGTGGAAGTGTCCATGCTGGTGAACGAAGTCGTCATGGATCCATTGTCGCGCCAAACACGGGCGCATGGGGCCTGGCCCACGCACTTCGAATGGCGCCACACGGGCTGGCGCCGGTCGGGTCCAGGCTCGCCACCGCCGGGCATGGCGGCCCCGAGCGCGCCAGGGGAGGCCCGGATCTAGGCGAGTTGGGCAATCTGCTCGAGGACATCGGCGGCCGCGGTGGACCGGTCGTCGCCCAGGACCCGGTCGGGTCCGGCGCCGGGAACGGCGTTGAGCAGGCCCAGTGCGGCCTCGAGGCCACGCAGGAGATCGCGCAGTTCGGGTGGGGGCGGGAAGTACTCCTCTTCGATCGTGACCGATGCGTGCTCGACGCCGAGGGCAGGGGCCAGGCGTTCGACTACGGCGTCGACCAGGGCTTCGGGAGCCGACGCACCGGCGGTCACCCCGACCGTGCCGCTCAGGTCGTCGGGAAGCTCGGAGGCGTCGTTGACCCGCACCACCCGGGGGCAGCCGAACTCTTCCGCCACCTTGGTCAACGCCACGGTGTTGGACGAGTTCTCCGAGCCGATGACCACCACTGCGTCGCATCTGCCGGCCAGGGCCTGGAGCGCCGTCTGGCGGTTGGTGGTGGCAAAGCACAGGTCAGAGCGGTTGGGCATCCACAGGTCGGGGAACCGCTCCCGGGCCCGGTCCACGATCCCGGCCCACTCGGCGTGGCTGAGGGTGGTCTGGGCCAGCAGGGCCACCATCGGGTCGTCTCCACCGGCGGTGACGGGGGGGAGGTCGAGGGCGTCGACGTCCTCCACCCGTTCGAGCAGGCGGACCGCCTCGGGCGCCACGGCCATGGTGCCGACCGCCTCCTCGTGGCCGTGGTGGCCCACGTAGAGCACCGTGTAGCCCTTCCGGGCCCGGACCTTCAGCTCGTGATGGACTTTGGTGACCAGGGGGCACACCGCGTCCACCACCACCCGTCCGTCGGTGCGGGCCAGGTCGACAACCTCGGGGGCGGAGCCGTGGGCCGACAGCATCAAGGGCGCCCCCGCCGGAACCTCGGCGACGTCGTCGACGAACACCACGCCCTGGGCGACGAACTGGTCGACCACGTGCCGATTGTGGACGATCTCGTGGTAGCAGTAGACAGGTGGCTCGAACACGCGGACCATCCAGGCCAGGGCCTTGATGGCCTTCTCCACCCCGGCGCAGAAGCCCCGGGGCTCGGCGAGGATGACGCGTTCGACGGGCACCCCGCCAGGCTACCGGGGGGGACCGGAGCCACCGAGCGCAGGGGTGCAGACGGAACCCCAGGTCCGAGCGGGTAGCCTTACGTTCATGTCGGCGCCCCGAGTGACGACGGCACCGAAGGTGGTCGCCGTCACCGAATCGTCACCGGCCGCGCTGTCCGGACTCCGGTCCGGTGATGAGCTGCTCTCGCTCAACGGACGCTCGCCCCGTGACGTCATCGAGTACAGCCTCCTGGTGGACGAGCCCGAGTTGGACCTCCTGGTCCGCCGGCGCGGGCTCGACGCGCCGTTCCCGGTGACCATCAGCAAGGAGCCGGGCGAGCCCCTCGGCGTGGAGGTGTCCTCGGCCGTGTTCGACCGGGTCCGCACGTGCGACAACCACTGCGAATTCTGCTTCATCCACCAACTTCCCAAAGGCATGCGGCGCAGCCTCTCGATGAAGGACGACGACTACCGGCTCTCGTTCCTCTACGGAAACTTCACGACGCTGACCCGCTTCACCGAGATGGACCTCGAGCGTGTCCTGACCGAGCGGCTCAGTCCGCTCTTCGTCTCGATCCACGCCACCGACCCCGACGTACGGGCCGACATGCTGCGCAATCGGCGGGGCGCCACCAGCCTCCGTTGGCTGAGTGCGCTGTTGGCCGGGGGGATCGAAGTCCATGGCCAGATCGTCGTGTGTCCCGGCCGCAACGACGGGGCGGTGCTCGAGGACACCTTGGCCGGCGTCCTCGACCGGTATCCGGAACTCGCCACCGTCGCCTGCGTGCCTCTCGGTGTGAGCACCTTCTCCCATGAGGAGGCCATGCGTCCCCACACCGTCGAGGAGGCTGCCGCCGTGTGCGACCTGGTCGAGCGCTGGCAGGGGACCTTCCTCGCGTCCCTCGGTCGCCGGATGGTCTTCGCGGCCGACGAGTACTACTTGATGGCCGAACGGCCCTTCCCGGCCGCGGCCACCTACGAGGGCTTCCCGCAGCACGAGAACGGCCTGGGCATGGCCCGGGCCTTCGAAGCGGCATTCGGGGGCGACGAGCACGCCGCCCTCGGCGTCCGTCCGGGATTCTTCGCCGCCGTCGATGGCGCCCCCGCCTCCGGCTACCGGGCCTTCCGGATGGACCCGGCAGCTATGCCACCCGCCGGCGTGGGGTCGAGCAACGCCGGGGACACCCCGCCCATCGCCATCCTCACCGGTGAGTACGGGGCCCTGGTACTCGCCCCATTGGTCGGCTCCCTCGGACGCGCGGACATCCGGGTGCTCCCCGTCCGCAACGACTTCTTCGGTGGCAACATCGGGGTGTCCGGCCTCCTCACCGGCACCGACCTGGCCACGGTGCTGGCCGACCAGCCCGAGGGCCACCGCTACCTGCTGCCCGACTCCTGCCTCTCCGAGGGACGCTTCCTCGACGACCTCACGCTCGCCGACCTGCCCCTGCCGGTCGAAGTCGTACCCACCGACGGGCTGTCGCTCCGGCGCGCCCTCGAGCGCACCGGCCCGCCCGCCCGATCCGATTCGTCCGCATCGACTCCCGCCCGGGTGCCGGTAACCCTGGGAGCACCCCGATGAGCACGGCCAAGCACGAGATCCCGACCCGGACCAAGCCCCTGGTGGTGGTGGCCGGTCGACCCAATGTCGGCAAGTCCACCCTGGTCAATCGCATCGTCGGCCGCCGGGCCGCCGTCGTCGAGGAACGCCCCGGGGTGACGCGCGACCGCAAGGAGCTCGACGCCGAATGGTGCGGCCACCACTTCACCATCGTCGACACCGGGGGCTGGCTGTCCACCGACGACCCGCTGGACGCCCAGGTGAGTGCCCAGTCCGAGCGGGCCATCGACGAGGCCGATGTGATCCTGTTCGTCGTCGACGTGACGGTCGGACTGACCGACCAGGACCTGGACGTGGCCCGGGTCCTGAAGAAGTCGACCCGACCGGTCCGGGTGATCGTGAACAAGGTCGACTCCGACGCCCGCGAGGCCGACGTTTGGGACGCCCTCTCCCTCGGACTGGGTGATCCCTGGCCGGTCAGCGCCCTCCACGGGCGGGGCACCGGCGACCTCCTCGACGACGTGGTCCGGGCGTTCCCGGCCTCGTCGGTGGTGCCGACCGAGGACGACGAGCCGGCGACCGACGCGGACGGACTCGTCGACTTGGTGGGCAGCGTGGACCAGACCGGGCAGGCGATCCCTCGGGTCGCCCTGGTGGGTCGCCCCAATGTCGGCAAGTCCACCCTGTTCAACCGCCTGGTCGGCGACGAGCGGTCGGTCACCCACGACGCACCCGGCACCACCCGGGACGCCGTCGACACCATCGTGGAGACCCCCGAGGGGACGGTCTGCTTCATCGACACCGCCGGGATGCGCCGGAAGTCCCGGACCGAGCGGGGTACCGAGTACTTCTCGGTGCTGCGGGCCCTCGACGCCCTGGACCGGGCCGACATCGCCCTCCTGGTGATCGATGCCACCGCCGGAATCACCCACCAGGACCAACGGCTGGCCGAGCGCATCGGGGCGTCCGGCTGTCCGGTCGTGGTCGTGCTGAACAAGTGGGAGCTGATCCCGACCGAGGAGCGGGTCGGGGTCCTGGTCGACGTTGGCGACCGCCTGGCGTTCCTCGGTGAGGCCCCCGTCCTCAAGATCAGCGCCCTGTCCGGACTCGGGGTCCACCACATCCTGCCGGCGGTGGCCGCTGCCGAGGAGGCCTACCACTCGAGGATCCCGACCGGGGAGCTCAACCGGGCCCTCAAGTCGATCCAGGTGGCCCACCCACCCGTCGGCGCCCGGATCCAGTACGGCGTCCAAGGGGCCAACGACCCGCCCACCTTCACCCTCTTCACCAACGGTCGGCTCCAGCCGACGTACCTCCGCTACGTCGAGCGCGGGCTCCGGGAGCGCTTCGACCTCGGGCCGACGCCGATCAAGATCCGGGTGCGGGCCAAGGGTGCCAACGGGGGTGGAGGACGCAAGCGGTGAGCCGTCCTGACCGTCCGCCCGTGCACCGGAGGGCCCGACATGCCCTGGTGTGAGCAGTGCGACCGGCAGCTCGAGGATGACGAGGTCGCCGAAGGCGGGACGTGCCCGTCGTGCGGCACGGTGCCCCTGGAGCACCGCAAGTCCCCGTGGTGGTTCAAGTTCCTGGCCGTGGCGACGGTCATCTACCTGGGCTATCGCGCCTTCCAGGGGGTCACCTGGGTCATCCACCACGTGTGACCCGAAGGGCGCCGCATGCCGTGGTGGTCTGGGACGGGGACCTGGCGCAATCGACAGTTGCCGTCGGTCGGAAGGTGAACGCGGCGTGACGGTTCGGTGTCGGACACTGAATCGAGATTGCCGCCTGGGCTAGGTTCGAGGAGCCCTGTGGGTGCCGGACCGTTCAAATTCAGGGGGAACCACCATGCGTCGTCCACTGCTCAGCCTGGCCATGGCCGGGATCGTCACCGCCAGCGTGGCCGCGGTCGGCCTGGTTGCCACGCCTGGCATCTCGACCGCCAAGGTCGCCAAGCCGATCTACATCTCGATGGGCGACTCCTACTCGGTCGGCTACCAGAACCCGACCCTTGGCAATACCAAGGGCTTCACGGGCTATGTCGCCATGAAGGAGAAGCTGCAACTCGAGAACTTCGGGTGTGGCGGTGCGACCACCACGTCCCTCTTCACCCAGATCGGCTGCCCAGCCGGCGCCTCGGCGGCCACGGATGCCGTCAGCTATTCGACCACCGACCAGGTCGATGCCGTCCTCTCCTACATCGCCCAGCCCGTCAACTTCGCCAAGGTCCAGTTGGTGACCGTGTCCATCAGCGGCAACGACGTCACCGCGTGCGCCAACAACGCCAACCCGATCCCCTGCGTGCAGGCGGCGCAGGCCACCATCGAGACGAACGTGGGCAACCTGGTGACCGACCTGGACACCGCGCTGTCCGCCAACGGCGACACGACCGCCCACATCGTCGGCATCACCTATCCGGACGTCATCCTCGGGGACTACGTGATGCCGGTGGGCGCCACCAACCCGGTCCTGGCCGCGCTCTCCAAGGTCGCCTTCGACGCCTTCATCAACCCGGCGCTCAACTCGGAGTACACCAGCGTGACCCGGGGGGCCTTCGTCAACGTGACCAGTGCGCACTACGCCACGGCCACCGCCGGCGATGACACCGGCGGGTTCAACCTCACGACCGGCGCCTATTCGGGTCCGATGTCCAATCTGACCGGGTTCGGCAAGGTGCCCGCACCGGTGGCCGAGGTGTGCAAACTGACCTGGTACTGCAACGCCTCGACATTCGGTGACATCCACGCCAACACCCAGGGGTACTCGTTTATCGGCAGGCTCATCGTGGCCAAACTCGCCACCCTCTGAGCCGGCCACCGGGGTACCCCGGACCTGTCCGCCACGCCACCCCCGGCCCCGGCCGGGGGTGGCGTGCATTCGAGCGCCGATCGGCCGGACACCGAGGATGGCGGAATAGGTGGGATATATGTCATTGACGCCAAAAGCTGGTCGGTCCACCATGGAGCCATGCCCAGCCGGTCGGTCGCCATCTTGGCTTTTCCCGGGGTCCAGTCCCTCGACGTGACCGGGCCGTTCGAGGTGTTCGCCGGGGCCGGTCGGGCCGCCGCCGCCCTCGGCGTCGATGCCGCCTATGACGTGTCGGTGGTGGCCGCCGTTCCGGGTCCGGTGACCTGCGAGAGCGGTATCGCCCTGGTGGCGTCCGCTCTGCCCGGGCCGGGCCAGCACCTCGACACCCTCGTGATGGCGGGCGGGACCGGAGTGGACGCGGCCCGGTGCGACCCGTCCCTGGTGGGATGGGTCCGTGATACCGCAGTGCGGTCGCGGCGGGTGGCCACTGTTTGCTCCGGCGCCCTCCTGGCCGCCGAGGCGGGACTGCTGGACGGCCGTCGGGCCACGACCCACTGGGCCCGGGCCGACCAGCTGGCGACGCAGTACCCGGCCGTGGCGGTCGACGCCGATCCGATCTACATCCACGACGGACCCGTGTGGACAAGTGCCGGAGTGACCGCCGGGATTGACCTGGCCCTGGCCCTGGTGGAGGACGATGTCGGCACCGACGTCTCGCAGTTGATCGCCCGTTGGCTGGTCATGTTTCTCCATCGTCCCGGAGGTCAGTCCCAGTTCGCTACGCCGGTATGGGTGCGACGAGCCCAACGTTCTCCGGTCCGGGAGGCTCAGGACCGGGTGGAGGCGGCACCGCACGCCGATCACCGCGTGGCCACCATGGCCGAGGCGGCGGCCATGTCGGAGCGGAACTTCACTCGGGTGTTCACCGGAGAGGTGGGGGAGACCCCGAGCCGGTTCGTCGAGCGGGTCCGCACGGAGGCCGCCCGCCGCGAGCTCGAGGCGACCCGTGACAACCTCGACGTCATCGCTGACCGCTGCGGCTTCGGCACCACCGAGACCATGCGGCGCGCGTTCCACCGGCGCCTCCGCACCAGTCCCGACGCCTATCGGCGTCGGTTCGCCACCACGACAGGAGGGACGACATCATGACGGATCAGGTCATGACGGACCAGACCAAGACGGACCGGATCACGGTCGCCATCCCGCTGTTCCCTGCCTTCACCGCGCTCGACGCCATCGGCCCCTACGAGGTGCTGCAGCGCATTCCGAACATCGACGTGGTATTCGTCGGCCATGAGACGGGCGAAGTGCGGAGCGAGAACGGCATGCTGGGCATCACCCGGGACGCCTCGTTCGAGGAGATGGTGCGCCCGGATGTCCTCGTCTTCCCCGGTGGTTTCGGCACCCGGGTGCTGGAGCACGACGAGCGGGTACTCGACTGGGTCCGCCGGGTGCACACCACGACCCGGTACACGACGTCGGTGTGCACCGGGTCCCTGGTACTCGGGGCGGCCGGGCTGCTCAGTGGGTTGACGGGCACCACGCACTGGTCCACCTACCCCGAGCTCGAGCAGTACGCGGTGACTGCGGTGGCGGACCGGGTGGTCGAGCACCTCGACCGGCGGCTGATCACGGCGGCGGGGGTGTCGAGCGGGATCGACATGGCCCTCCGCCTGGTGGAGCTCCTCGTCGATCGCACGGCGGCCGAGGCGGCCCAGCTGATGATCGAATATGACCCGACACCGCACATCGACTCCGGCTCCGTGGCCAAGTCGTCGGAGGCCACCATGACCCGGGTGATCGAGTACGCCTCGGTGGGGCGCCACTGAGGCACCGCCCCGTCAGGGCGTGCGGTGGCGCCCGTTGCCTCATGTCAAATCCTCCGCCTAGGGCGTCTACGCGGAGGTTCTAGATGAGTCAATGCGGCCTGTTGCCTCATGTCAATACCTCCGCCTAGCGGCCGGGAGCCTGATTCATTGCCTCAACTAAAACCTCCGCCTGGGGTGGGTGGTTGAAGGCCCTGTT